>ERZ842401.2816-NODE-2816-length-22547-cov-3.824604_pt1 | contig 22547 bp, 31 predicted proteins | sample MGYA00521270_ERZ842401 | MGnify/ENA primary metagenome ERZ842401 (study PRJEB31892, sample SAMEA3878208) | bioreactor metagenome | biome: Moose rumen | place: Sweden | collected 2011-10 | study: EMG produced TPA metagenomics assembly of the PRJEB12797 data set...
TATTGTAATTATACTAATTATTTCTACAACAATATATGTCATAATGTTTTTATTATTACATTGTTATATTTTTTCAATATATCAACTATTAATTCCATATCATTTGTCGTAAAAGATATTTCTGCTCCATCAGTTTGATTGTATTTAACAGAATAATATCTTTTTTCTTTTATTTTCAATAGAATTTTACAAGTTGAACAAGACATTGTTCGATGTAATCGTACAAAGATATAAATAATATAATCAATAATCTATTATTTGTTAATGAAAACAAGATAGATAGAAAATTTTTTATATTATCTATTTTAGGGGGTTCATCAAAATCTATTAAAAGAAGATGAAGAAGAATGGGAAGAAGAAAGAAATGGAGAAAATTAGCATCATCTACATAATCACCTATTTAATTTCCATAACATTTAACCTTTCTCTGAATAGTGATTTGATTCAGTCCATCAGGCAAATAGACAACTATATAGAGATGCTAATTTTTTTATTGTGCATCCCAATCTTGCAAACCTTGATTAAGATGATGAATAATTTTATCATCAATATTTTCAAGAGTTGTATCAGATTGAAGTTCAACTGCAAATGTTAAAGCAGAATAAACAACTTCAATAGCAAGAGGAGAATCGATTATCTCCTTAATTTTCTTGATTATTTCAGGATTCATAATTGTTAATATTATAACCGAAATCCTAATGGTCTATATGAGGAAAAAGAAAAAGAAATAGATGTGTATTGGCACATCTATCTCAATTTTTAATCCTGTAATTGACAATAATATTCTGCACATTGACAATAAGATGTAGCTACTCTGCACAGGTCAGCTCTTGTTGTAATATATGTTGCAATTGGCCAGTTACAACATCCAAATACGATTTAGTTACCAATACCACAAATCGAATTATTTGATTAGTCGGGAACACGACAGTATATCATAATAAACATCATCATAGCGGAATATAACATCAAGTTGTACAGGATTGATATTAATTCGGATATTCTGATTGTTTATAATCAATACCGAAATCTGAATTGTCTATATGAGGAAAATAGGGAAGAATAGGCGCATTTCTGCACCTATCTTCCCCTTTTGCTACTTTCCGAAGGAGAACACTTTCTTCTCACGAGGCACGAAGAAGAACTTGATGGCTTCTTCGTCGAATTCCAACGCTTTCTCCATCATCTCGTCTACCTCTTGGTTCATCGGGCCAACAACGAAGCTGTCCCAATCCTCGTGGAATCCGTCCTCCTTCACCTCTTTCTCTTCATCACCAACGATATACTTATCGCCCTTGTGATGTTCGATAAAGTCGAGAGAGAAAGCGAACTTGCAGAGAATAGCCTTCACGATGTCCATATCAGACACAAGCTTGTCCTTGTAGAACTTCTTGATGACGCGGAACAACTCGGATACTTCGGCAAAGGCAATAACTTTGCCAAGCAAAATCCAAAGGTCGTTACCGTCAGGTCTTGCACCATCGACAACAACTTTGTTTGCATCTTCAACACGAACAACCTTAACATATCCCTTAGGACTGAAAAGGCTCTCAACATTACGAACTCCGTGAACATTGGCTTCAGTTGCCACTTCTTTAGCTTTTTTTCCCATATCTTTAGCTTTAGAAGGTTGTAGGTCAGCATTTTCTACTCATCATTCAGCCTGATCATATCACTGAACGAGAGTTGGTTCATAATATTGAACCGGATTACCAATATCTCTATATGAGGCAAAATATATATCTCGATGACGGGGGTAGTCAAAACGGTTTGCAATAGCCGGGGGTGTTACAGAAGTAGATTCTCCCTCTCATTTATACACCAAATCTCCCTTATATCCTCTTTCATCTTCATCTCTATTATCTCCCTTATCTCTCCTTTCATTTTTATCAACATTATAATTCATTTCCTTATCTCCTTTATCTCTTTCTTCATCTTCTCTCACATCTCCTTTTATATCTCTTTATCTTTTATTTTCTCTATCTCATTTAATTTCTTCTCTTTCATTTTTTTATTCTATTCTTCTCTATCTTCTTCCTCATCTTTCCTTTTATCCTCATTATTTTTTTATCTTTTTATTTTTATATAATTGTTTTTCTCTCTCCTCTATCTCTTCCATCAATTTTTTATTTTTCTCCTCTATTTCCTTTTCTATATGTTCTTTATCATTATCCATATTAATCACCTTCTATATTTTTTATTATTAAATCTTCTTTTTCTTTTCTTTTAAGCTCTTCTATTTCTTCTATGCTTAATTTCTTTACATTTCTCTCTTTCATTGCCAACCGTTTTTATATCGTTCAACTTCTCGTTTATCTAATTCTTTTTTAATATTTTTCCAAATTCTAATTTTATCTTTTTGAGAAAGTTTAACTCCAAAAGTATTTATCGTTTTCTTCTTTCCTTTTAATAAAATCTTTCTCCAATTCATCTTTAACTTGATTAACAATTATATCAGATGCTTCTTTTGCTATCTTTTTAGCAAACTCTTCACTATCTTTTTTATCTTCCATATTAACAAAAATAATAATAGGCGACTATCGAATACAATAATCACCTATTTGTTTTTAATTTTCTTTATTTTCTTTATGTTCTTTCTTTACCTTTTTCTTTTTAGGTGTACTTAATTCTCCACCTTCTGTTTCATTAAGCACTCTATCAATAGCTTTCAAAATCTTATCAAATTTAACATCATCTTGAATAGTAACATCAGGAATCATATTTTTTAAATTAATCCAATCATCTTTATGCTCTTTCCAAGCAAGATATTCATCATAATCAGAAGGTCTAACTTCTACTTCTTCTTTAACAATCTTTTCTACTGGAACATCAACATTAACTCTAACAATTTCAGTTTTAGTTTTAGTCCATAGAAAATGTCCAAGAACAAAACCAACAACAAGGCTTAAAATAATCCAAATAGCTAACATAGTTTTAAAAGTTTAAATTAAAAATTATTAATGATTTTTATTATTAAAGTTTTTTAATAATTTCTTGTATAGAACCTTCTCTATAATTGCAAACCAATTTATTAAATGAAGTATCATCAACAAACATATCAAAAGGTTTAATTAATCTTTCAATTCTTTCACTTGTAAAATCACTTACTTGATCGTAATAAGACCTTTTAACAATTCTTATATCTTCGAATCCCCTACTAACACCTAAAGCATAATGAACTTTATTTTTTAGTATTTTTATATTTAACTATAAAAAAGAAAAATGAATAAGGAGGATTAATAGGAGCATTTTCTGCTAAACTTCCATAACCATACAAAGATAATGCAACTAAATCTAATACAGTACCTGTAGGAGTAGGTTCACCACGAACCATTATTTCAGGTTCTTCATTTACTGAAGTTTCTTCTTGTTTCTCGGTTTTACCGATAACAAAACCTAATAGCAATACTATTGCTATAACCGCAAATAATAATAACCATTCCATAACTTATATATTTGAAATAATAACTTCTCTTTTTTCATTATATTCTAATTCATAATCAGAATATAATCTATAATACTTTTCTCTAAATTTATTTAAATCTCCTTTATAAAACATATTATGATTTATTATATATGTACATTTTTGATTAGTTCTAACAATGAGATTATTTTCTATAAGTTCTTTATAAATTGCATACTCTCTTGCAGATTCTTCTTTTCTAAATCTACAAAATTCATTAATATTAAATTTAACTAAATTAGTATCATTTTCTAAATTATATAGCATATTTATTAAAACTCTCATAGAACCTTTACTAAGTCTTTCAAATACATATCCAAATTCTCTAATATCAATAATACTATATTTAAAATCTATACAATTATCATAATAATTTATATTTGGATAATCATAATATCTTTCTTTTATATCAAATGGAGTTGGAACTATCCTATAATCATTTTCAAGAAAGTTATATTTATATAAAGGTTCTGCTTGTATCTTAAAACTATTTTTAGTTGAAACAACTATTCTTCTACCTTTATTTTTATTAACATCTAATCCTCTACTTTTATCACTTTTATACATATCTTGTCGTTTATCTTTACAGATTATTAATTCCCGGCGCAAAATTCCTCGCAATCTTTATTGCTCGCCATTATTCTCGTCTATCAATTATTATCAAAGATATTGATGATTATCTACAAATTATTATAATTAATAAAGAACGATGAGATGTCCAATGATATGCACTCATTCCTCTACGGGGAAATGCAAGTAATCGCCAATCGTGAGCGCATCGTAGTCCCGAACGAAGTGAGGGACGAGATGCAAGCGAACCCATTAATTATCTTCATTTAATAGAAGTTATTAAAGTTGTTCATCTATATTTTGATAATAATGAAATAAAAATCCCATATCTATATACCCTAATATAGCAGTAGTATATTAATGATTATTATTGATTGCTATATAATAGATTCATTAATTTACTACGTAAATTAATTCATATTTAAAAAAATATAATAAGTAAGCCTACGGCTTCCTTATTTGCGTATGCGCGATAATGTGCGCCCGCCTGCGCGTATATACTAAGGTGTGATTCTGACGACAAAGTTGCAAAAAATTTTTTGATTTTGCAAATAATTTTTGTATTTTTGTAAAAAATTTATTTTTATCAATCATAAATATAATATAGGTATGAAACTTAAAATAGATACTACAAGTGATGCAAAACAATATATTGAAAAAGATAATTTGATACTTGTAGAAAATAACGAAATAACTAAATTTGATGTCTATTGTGATAAAGAACATTTTAGATTTAATTCTTTATTTGAAACAATATCTAATTTATTGGGACTTAAATTTAGAGAAAAGTGTATTTATTATACTCTTCTTTATTCTGATAAAGAGTTTAGAAGTTTTAGACAATTATGTATAGAATGTTCTAAATTATTTGGTGGAAATGAAAGAAATTATAATTACTTTTTTGAAGGTATGATTCAAAAAGGAATTATAGGAACTGAATACGATAGAACAGTATATGTTAAAAAAGAATACGATTTAAGAAATATAAACACGGAATATTTAATCTTAAAACTTAATTAGTTATGTTAAAACTTGAATCTAAAAATGCAAAGTATGCAATTAATGTTCCTACTAAGGAAAGTGAAATCACTAAGGAACAATTAGAAAAATTGGTTTCTAATGTAAAACTTCCTCAATATTATTGTATCGTTGCCTTACGATATAGAGTAAGTATATTTGATTTAGTTGTTACAGCAAAGTCTAATACTAATAAAAGAAGGTCTGTTAGTGTTGTTCCTTTGCTTGCTAAATTCAATGAAGGAGAATTAAGAGTTGATGCAGAAGTTGGTCAAAGAGTTTTGATTGACCCAAGTGAGATTGAAAGAGGAAGTCATTTAAATATTTCTACTTGTGTTACTCCAGAACATATTACTGCTTATGTTGATACTGATGAAGAACTTAGGAAGAAAGCTATTAGTCGTCAGTTAGAAGGGGAAAATAGTTCTAATATCTTTTGTCTTGAGTTTAAGATTGTTCCAGTCAGTTCTATAAAAGGAGTTATAGTCGGTAAAAATATCGACCCTTATTTTGAAAAAATAGAAGAATAAATATGAGTAAACTCCCTAATGTAATTGTTTATAAAAGAGATGATATTATAAATTTGATTAATGGAATTTCCCCCGTAGAGGAATGTATGATTAGGGATATTATTGCTGAATATGATAAAGAAATGGGGGAAGCAATAGTTGATAATAAAATAGTTTCTGTACCTTATATTGGTAAATTTAAAAAGAATCAGACTAAGATAGAATTTAATAAAAAGAAACATCTTCTTAAAATTGCTAAGAGATATATGAGTAGAGAAGATTTAAAAGAATATGCTAAAGAATGTTATATAGAAGCAAGAAAGATTGCTGAGAATAAAGATAGATTAAGAAAGATAACACGAGAGAATATAATAAATAATAGAAAGAAATATGAAAGACTTATTTTAAAGTGTGGAAAAAGTTATGCTGATATGTTTATTTTATCAATTACATTGTTAAATCCGGTGCAATTTGACCAAGATGTTGAAGATGCCTGGCAAGAAATATGGAGATTAGAAGATGAAACTTGATATAGACAAATTAATTACAATAGATGATACAGGTTTGCCTAAAGCTCCAAATCCAAGACAACTTCTTGATAAAGATATATTACAACTTTATACAAGAGATAATACTCCAGATAAGAGGAGATATATTGGAGATTGTGGAGTTATATATTATTTAGGTGATCCAAAAGGCCCTTGTAAACAAAGAGGCCTTTCTGATGCTGAATGTATAGAAGAAGCTATTGAAAATTTTAATCTTGATAAAGATTATAAACCAGATGAATTAGTTTGGAAAATTGCTAAAAGATATTACAAACAATGTATTACTGAAGCTGGTATTACTATTGAAAATTTAAATAAAGCTCTTCACGTTTGTAATCTTGCAGCAGATAGAATAATAGAATATCTGAATAATAAACTTAGAGGAGTTATTGCTCCTGAAGATATTCCTAATATATTAGGTATGATAAATAATGTTAGTGGTCAAGTGAAAGCTATTCCCGATTTAGTTAAATCACTTAATCAAGCATATGATAATTTAAGAAATGAAGAAGAAATAAAAATGGCCCGTGGTGGCATCCAAATACTTAGTAGTATGGATGCAGATGAAGAAGATTAACAATTTACTCCCACAAATATTGTTTTCGGGGTTATACGTTAACTTATTTATAAACAGTTTATCAACGGAATAGGTGTGTGTGTTGATATTTGTGGGAGTTTTAAATTTTAAATTATGGAACTTAGAGACAAAAGGTATGAAGAAACAAAACTTATCTTTAAAGAAGATGAGCATAAATATACTGATACAAATGGGCGTAGTTATTTATCTACTACTACGCTCCTTCATTCTTATGCTCCTAAGTTCGATAAAAGTTATTGGCTTCATAAGAAAGCAAAAGAACTTGGTATTTCAGAAAGTGCTTTAGAAAAGCAGTGGAATACTATTACAAAAGAAGCTTGTGAACAAGGGACAAAATATCATAATAATCTTGAAGATAATATAAAAGCTGTTTCTATGTTTAACGGAGCTGTTAAATATATGAAACGTGATAATGGAGAAATGATAACTGTTGCTGATATTCCTGATATTAATCAACATATAAAACAACTTGATATAAAAGAATTTAGAGATGCTACTGAAAATAAATATCCTGATATTTATAATGTTTTTCAATATTATGTAGATAGAGATTATAAAATATATTCTGAGATTGGAGCATTTCTTATAGATTATTTAATTTCTGGTACTATTGATATTCTTTGTTTAAGAGAAGATCAATTTGTTATTGGGGATTGGAAAACTAATAGAGGTGGTCTTAAATTTGAAGCAGGATATTACAAAAAAGATAGAAGTGTTAAGCCGAATCAACATACTAATGAATTTGTTCATAAAGATGAATTTTTACTTCCTCCTGTTGACCATTTAGAAAATTGTAATGGTAGTATATATAATCTTCAACTTTCACAATATGCCTTGTTTGTAGAAACAATATTGAATATTCCTTGCGCCGGTTTATGGCTTTGTCATATAGATAGAAATTTTGTATTAAATGAATATGGTATGCCAAAACTTTTTGTAGATGGATATCATACTAAACCAAATCCTAAACCAAAAACAACATTTTATAAAATGAAATATCTTCGTGATGAGATTATTACTCTTCTTCAAGATAGAAGAAAAGCATTAATTGCAGCAGGAGAATTTGATAACACTTTATTTTAATATGAGAAAATTATTTTTATTATTTTTTATTCTTTTAACTATATCTTCTTGTTCAATTAAAAAACAAGATGATGTTAGTTATAAAGCTATAAAAAATTATGCAGAATGTTTAAATGATTCTATAATAAATTTAAATGCTAATATAACAGAGTTAAATCAAGAGGTAGAATTTTGGAAAACTACTTTTGAAGATGCTAAATATTCTTTAGAAGAATCTGCATCATATAGAGATTCGTTTGAATATTTAAAAGAAGATTTATTTGTTTATAAATACAAACTCGAAAGAATTAAAGCATATAATGCTATAGTTGAAAGAGATGCTACTCAAAGTGTTTTCTTTAGAGGTTGGGTTAAAAGAGTTTTGGAGGATTAATTATGGCAAATTTTGAAATAGCTTTTAAGAGAACAGTTAATGCTGAAGGAGGTTATGGCCATCATCCTAATGATAAAGGTGGTGAAACTTATATGGGTATAAGTCGTCGTGCTCATCCTGATGCTAAGATTTGGGATATTATAGATAAAATTGATAAAACAGGAAAAACAAATAAACAAATAAGTGCTGAATTAAAGAAAAATACTTGGCTTACTCATTATGTAAAAGAAATATATAAAAAAGATTATTGGAATAAATTTGAACTTGATAAACTTAAATCCCAAAAAATGGCGAATGAAATATTTGATGATGCTGTAAATCGCGGAATAGGTGCAGCAGCTTATATGTGTTGTCTTATTCTTGGTATTCCTGCTCAAAAGAAAATAACAAAAGAATTGTTAGAAAAATTACAAAATTATGTCAGTGTTCGATAAACAAGATAAAGTATATATAATAATACTCAGTATTTTATTGGGTATTATTATATTTTTTTATATAAAATGTGAACTTAAAAATAGTTTTATAGAATCTCAAGAAAGTTATATAAATAAACTTGAAGAAGAATTAAAGTATTATAAAACTTTAGATTCAACATATGTAATCAAACGAGATAGTATAGAGTATAATATTATTCGTAAAGATTCCGTAATAACACAAATTAAAAAGCGTTATGAAAAACAAAAAGATAATGTTCTTGGTTCTGATGATAGCGCAGTTGTTAATAAGTTTAACGAACTTGTATGGTCAGACGAATAGGAACTCTTCCTCTACGGGGGAAACACAACAAGCTACAATTGAAATTCCTATAAATGATATAAAGATTGCTACAATTAAGTTACTTGAAAGAAACGAATATAAAGAAATATGTTTAGAGAAAGATTCTATTATTTTAAATTATAAATCCTATATTAAACTTCAAGATAATCAGATAGAAAATCTTAAATTTGAAAATTATCAATTAATGGAACAAAATGATGAATATATAAGAATAAATGAAGAAATTGCAGAAAGTTTAAATAAACAAAAAAGAAGAACTATTTATATGGGAGGTATAGCTACTGCTGCAATTATAAGTACAATAATTTTAATTTTTGTAAAATGAGTTCTGGTTATCCATTTCTTGATTTTATTAATGAAGATAAAAGTAGATATAAAACTGCAACAGAAGCAGGATATTATGATCCTTATAATTTGTTTTTAATTGGAGATAGTGGTGGTTTTCTTATGAATATACAGCCTGGTGTAAAATTTATTAATACACATCTTTTTACAGAGATGGCTGATTATTATAGAGAACACGGAGAATATACAAGTTATAAAGTTGATAGTATTGCTCATAGAAAACTTCGTAAAAGAGAACAATATAGAAGAAAACACGGATTTACTGCACCTTGTTTATTAATGCCTGATGGTTCAATTAAGAATTGTCATATTACTGGAGGCCATTATAATTTTCTTAATTATACTCGAATGGAACGACTTGATGAAAGTTCCATTGTTGAAGGTAAGGTTAGTACAGCTAAGAAAACTTTTGATTTTCCTCGTTTTATTGATGCTCAATATTGGACTTGGCACGTAATGGAATTTGCAAAGAATAACGGTTTTCATCTTATTATTGATAAAACTCGTCGTGGAGGTTTTTCTTATATAATGGCCTCTGATTCTGCAAATACATTAAATTGTAATTCAAGAAAAGTAGTTATTCACGTTGCAGTTGATTCTAAATATCTTACTGATCGTGGAGGTCTTAGTGACTTTGCTATTGCAGATTTAAGATTTTATGAAGAACGAAGTCCTTTTATTAGAGGTATATTAAGTCCAGTTAAAACAGATTTTCGTTTAGGATATAAATTACCAAATGGTCTTGAAGCTGATAAATCTTGGAAATCTGCTCTTCTTTCTGTTTCTGCTCATAACAATCCTGATTGTGCTATTGGTAAAGATGCTATTGTTGTCAAAGTTGAAGAGTTGTCTACTATGGAAAACTTTGATAAATTTATGTCAGTTACAGAACCTGCTATGAGAACTGGTAGTTATGTTACAGGTACTCTTATGGCTTGGGGAACTGCTACTACCGGTAATATGCAAGTTTTTGAGCAAAACTTTTATAATCCTAAAACATACAATTTTATGCCTTTTGAAAATGTTTGGGATGATGATGCAAGAGGAGAAATTTGTGGATTTTTCAAACCATATTGTTGGGGACTTGAAGGACAAATTGGTGATGTAAAAGGAATGGATGTTGATGGGAATAGTAATTTGTTAGTAGGACTTGAAATAGCAAAACAAGAAAGAATAAAGAAAAAGGAAAGTTCTAAAACTTATTCTGATTATATTAATTATTTAGGACAATATGCTTTAAAGCCTTCTGAAAGTTTTAGTAACAGTTCTGATAATATTTTTAGTTCTGATGAACTTAGTGCTTGGGAAGATAGATTAAGAGTAGATAGTGATTTAAAATTTTATACTGATGGAGCTTTTGAAGAACAGAATAAACAAATAACATTTAAATCTAATGCTCGTTTACAAACAGAAGGTAAGAAAGTTTATGATTGGATTTATGGTGTTCCGAGAAGAGGAAACGAAGATCCTCACGGATGTGTTCGTATATGGTTTCATCCGGAAAAGATTGAACAGATAATAGACGGTAGAAGAATAAAAGAAGTTCCAATAGGATTATATAGTATAACTTATGACCCTGTTGGTGTTGATAAAGAAAAAGATGAAATAACAAATAAAAATTCTCATAATAGTATAAAAGTTTGGATGAATCCTCATCCTTTAAATGGATTTAAGCAAAGATTAGTTGCTGCTTATTATGGTCGTCCAGAAAAACTTGAAGAAGCTGATAGGATTTGTTATCAATTAGCACAATATTATAATTGTGTTGGAACAACAAATGTTGAAACAAATAGAGGTGAAACTGTTTCTAATTTTAGAAAATGGAACGCTCTTCATTATTTATCTTTTGATCCTTTATTTGTTTGGGATACCAATCTTCAAGAAAAATATTCTAAAACATTTGGTTATAATATAAATCCTGGTAATAAATTAGAAGCTATACGATTGCTTAAAGAATTTCTTTATGAAGAAATAGGCAAAGATGAATTTGGAAATCCTATATATAATTTTCAAACAATATATGATTATCAATCAATAGTTGAGTTGAAGAAATGGAACAGTAAAGGTAACTTTGATAGGGTTTCTGAAATGTTAATTAGAGGTATTGAATGGAAGGCTATGCAACTTCAAGGAGAATTTGAATTAGAAAGTAGAAAACCGTTAACTGCGGAGAATGTAGATAATAACGATATACTTAATAGAGATTGGTTTTAAGTTATGACAGAAGGTTTACCTGTTTTAGGAAATTATGAATTTCCTCAACAAAGAGTAAGTAATGCAACAAAAGCTAAACCTGAATGGTACGCTAATTGTTGTGATTGGGTTATAGGAAAAGCAGTAGGAATTAGAGATAAAGAAGATTTAATAAAAAGATTTAAAATTCTTCACGGAGAAATACCTGATGAATTTTATAAAAAGATATTAAATCCTTATAATGCTACTAATGAAAAGTATAAGCGTTTTCCTGCTACTATGCGTAATTATGATTTAATTACTGGAATCATAAGAAGATATATTTCTGAATATAATAAGAATCCTCACGATTTTATAGTTGGTGCTAATAATCCAGAAGTTGTTTTGGGTAGAGATGCTAAGTTAAGACAAGAATTAAATATGCTTGTTCAAAATGCAATAGCCGCCGAAATTCAAAGAAGTTATGCTGAATTTATAAATCAAGGTGGAAATCCAGAAGAATTTAATCCTGAACAACAAATAGATGTTCAAAAGTTTATAGAAGAATTTAATGAAAATTATATAGATGATATATCTGCTCAAGGTCAAGATATATTAAATGTAATTAGAGATATTACAGAAGATACTTTGTTTTATACAAAATTATATTTTGATTTTGTTACATTTGGAGAATGTTATACATACGGAGATGTTGTTGGTACAGATTTAATAAAAAGAACGGTTAGTGTTTTGGATGCATATCCTGTTCCAAACGATTCTCAATTTGTAGAAGATTATGATATGTTTGTTGAAAGAAGAAAAATGTCTTTACAACAAATACTTGATGAATTTGATGAATATCTTACTGAAAAACAAAAAGAGTTTCTTTCTAAATATTATGAAAGAGGTAATGGTAGTACTCCAGAACCTTTTAGATTTGATAACTATATGGGATATTGTGAGGATATATGTGCTAAGTTCACTAATGAAGAAAGAGCTTTATTTAAAAAACAACCAATTCTTAAAAGAGATATTAATGGAGATTTAATTGATGTTTGGCATGCTGTTTGGAGAGGAGATGAAAGAAAAGCTGTTATTACTTATGTAAATGAAGCTGGCTTGATAAGTCAACGAATAGAAATGGATGATTATCAATTAAATCCCTCTACGGGGGATTTAGATATAGAATATATATTCGAACCTCAAGTTTATGAATCAATAAGAATAGGAACAAGAAATGATGCTATTTATCCGTATAAGGCAAGAGCAATAGCTTATAATAGAAATGGCAAACTTCCTTATAATGGAATGATGGAACTTCTTCCTGGTTATGGCAGATTTAGTTTAATAGATTTACTTACTCCTTATCAAGTATTTTATAATATAGTTGCTTATCATAGAGAAATGGCTATTGCTAAAATGAAGATGGATATTCTTTTATTAGCAAAATCATTACTCGGTAGAAATAGTGAAGAAACTATTTATAGAATGATTGCAGATGGAGTTCTTTATATAGATGATGAAAAAGATCAAGGTATGCTAAGAGCTCAACAAGTTAGAACTCTTCAAATGCATAATCAAGATTATATTAAATATCTTAGTGAATTACTTTTAGAAGTAGATAATTCTGCAAAAATGGCAGCAGATATGACTCCTCAAAGATATGGAAAGATTGGTCAATCTGCTGGCAAGGGAACAACTCAAGAAGCTATTGCAAGAGGTTCTATGGGTACAGTTATTATAGAATATATAATGGATTGTCTTAGAGAACGAGATTATGCAAGAGATATGGATTATTCTAAGCTTGCTTGGATTGATGGACTTGATACTTCGTTTAGAGATGAAAATAGTAAACTTCAATATATAAGTTTAAACATAAATAATCATATTTATGCTGATTATGTAATTAAAGCTAAAAATTCTATTGTAGAACAAGAGAAATTACAAAATCTTCGTCAGATAGCTTTTAATGCTTCTCAAAACGGAGATGTTGAAATGGCTGTTGCTGCTATTCAAGGTGATAATATAGCTAAAGTTGCAAAATTAATAAAGAGGTTTCAAGAGCAAAAGAATCAACACGAACAGGAGATGAAACAACTTGACCAGCAACTTGAGCAAATAAAACAAGAATTTGAATTACAGAAGATAGCTGCTAAAGGTGAAGAAGATAGAAAGACTCTTGAACTAGAAGGATATATTAAAGAACAAATAGCTCTTATACAAGCTGATTCTAATATGATAAGTTATGATAATGGTGTTAGTAAAGAACTTAAACAAGAAGGTGCAGCAAGACTTGAAGATAAAAGAACACAAGTTCAAAGAGAAAAGAATCAACTTGATAGAGAAAAATCTATGCTTGATTTATATAATAAAGAACAAGATAGAAGAGTTAAAATGCACGATATTGATACTAAACTTAAAATTGCTAAAGAAAACAAAAATAGATACGATAGACCTAAAAGTAAACAATAATGTTATAAGCCGTTTCAGTTATGCTGGAACGGCTTTATTTATTATAAAGGTGTTGTAGTGGGCATATATGGTTGTGTGATGGCGTTAATTTTCGCAAAGGATAATTTATTGATACATAAGCGAAACGGCATCAGATTGCCGGAAAATTGACCGAAAATAAAAAATATCGGCAGTTTATTAGCAGTAATAATAATAGGTAAAAAATTGAGTTGTTATAGAAAATAATAATTTTGATTATTGAGATTTTTATTGTATAATTGCAACAAATAAAACATATTTATTAATCTTAAAAAAGTTAAAGTTATGCCTGAAGATGAATTTGGATTTGGTGGACAACAAACAATAGTTCCTCCGGATGAAGAAACAAACAAAGAAGCTAAAAATAACGAAGAAAAAGAAGATTTAGCTGGTGATAAAGATAAAGATGATTTAGGAAAAGGAAATGATAACAAGAATGATGATAATAAAAATAACGAAAATGGGGATGATAATAAAGGAGAAGAATCTGATTTAATTGATAAAATTAAACCGGGTGTTGAATTAGAAATAGGTAATACTATCTATAAAGTTGACAATGATGGTAATCTTGTTGACGAAAAAGGAGAAATTTTCAAAAAGGCTGATGAAGTAGCAGATTATGTTAAAACTCTGGAACAGTCTGATGAAGATGGAAAAGATGAATTAAACATTGATGTTATTCAAGAAGCAATAGGCATCGAAATTACTGATGAAAACGGTAAAGATGTTAAATTTGAAAATACTCCTGAAGGAATTAAACAGTATGTTAATGCTGTAATAGAAACTCAACAGCAAGAAATTGCTGAAACTACTATCAATACTTTATTTGATAAATATCCTATTGTTAAAGATTTTCTTGATTATTATGTTGCTAATGGCAATAGTGCTGAAGGTTTTAATTCTGAAGCAAGAAGTTATGATATAGATATTAATGATAACGATGAGTCTCAGCAAGAATCTATTATCAGACTTGCTTGGAAAGAACAAAATAGGAAAGGTAATGTAGATGATTATATTGCTTATCTTAAATCTTCCGGTAAGTTGCTTAGTGTTGCAGAAGAAGAACTTGAAGGCTTAAAAGAAGCTGATAAAGAACAAAAGGCTGCTATTGCTGAAAGAGCAAAACAACTTCAAAAAGAAGAACAAGAGCGTCAAGAGAAATATTGGCAAGGTGTCAAAACTGTTATTGATAGTAAACAAATTGCTGGATACAAAATTCCAGATACTATTATTATTGAGCGAGAAGGAAAGAAGATTGCTGCAACTCCCAATGATTTCTTCAATTATATTTATCGAATAGATAAAGAGGGTTTAACTCAATATCAAAGAGATTTAATGAAGGAAACTGAAGAGAGTCGTCGTGATGATGAAATTCTTCGAGCTTATTTAAAATTTAGTGGAGGTAATTATTCTAATCTTGTAGATATGGCTATTGCAAAGAAAGAAATAGATAGATTGAAATTTAAATCGAAAGCCACAAGAGAAAGGAAAACTACTATAAAAGTTAAGAGTAATTCTACTGAAACTGGAAAAAATGTTGATTTAGGTTATTAATTAATTTTTTAAAATCGAATTTGTCTTATGTATAAAATGAGAGAAATTTCGAGAGGTAAATATGATGATAGAGGTTATAGCAACGAGGAATCTCTTGCATATCTTCAATTAGTAAAACCTGTCGAAATTAATGCTTTTCTTACTTACAATTATGGTATGGATGATGACCGATTCCCTCTTACTTTTATGACTGAGGGTCAAGGTCGTAATGGTGCAGTTGAAGTTGATACTGTTCAGTGGACTTGGCCTGTTATGGGCAGAATGAAGTTTACTGATATGGTTACTCACTGCCAAATTATTTCTGGTGCTACTGGTGTTGGTGGTCAAGAATTTGAAATTCATTTTGCTACCCATTGGTTTATAGAACAATATACTTGTACTGCTCCTGATGGACAAACTGTTTGTCGTATTCAGAAGGATTTAGGTGAATCTCCTTATGGTTATGGTTATCTTTTCAAACTTACTTCTCCTAATCCTACTGCATTTGTTGCTGATGAAAATCTTCAAGAAGGTAAGTATTGGGCTTTAGGTGCTCCTATTGTTAGTGAATCTTATTCTAAAGGTAACCGTAGTAATTCTATGGGGCCTAGTAAGATGACTTCCCAAATTGAGTTCTATCGTTATAGTAAAGAAATTGCTGGTAATCTTGCTAATCAAATTTGCCAATATGAGTTCAAAAATGCTCAAGGTGGTACTTCCAGACTTTGGATTAATGAGGAAATGCGTCAATTTAATATTCATATGAGGGTTATGAATGAGGAAAGACTTTGGCTTTCTGAATACAATCGTAACGCTAATGGTGAAATTGCTCTTAAAGATAGAGATAATGGCAAACCTATTCCTCGTACTGCTGGTATGTTTGAAATCTGCCGTGAAAGCAATTATGATACCTATGGTGAATATCTTACTTTAAGTAAGATTAAGAGAACTGTTGGTGATGTTCTTTCTCGTGATACCGATGATGGTTCTATGCAGATTGTCCTTATGGGTGGTAAAGGTTTCCTTGAAGATTTTGATGAAGCTATGAAGATGGATGCTAAGGAAAATGGTTTCCTTACTCCTCTTGGTGAAAAAGAAATTCAGGGTGCTCCTAATACTCTTGAATACGGTGCTTATTTCCGTAAATATAAGACCGTTGATGGTCATACTATTACGGCTAAACATTGCGCTTTCTTTGATAAAGGTACTGTTGCTGAAATGCAAAAGCAAAATGGTGAAATTCATCCTCGTAGTGGTTATCCTATGTTTAGCCATCAAGCTTGCTTTATTGATTTCAGTAATTATGAAGGAAATCAAAATGTTCGTATAGTCCATCAGAAGAATCAAGTTTATAAGGCTAAGGTTCTCAAAGGTCTTAGTGATGTTCCTGCAAGTTGGGGTGTTCCTGATACCAACTTTATTGCTACTGAAATTGATATGAGCCGTTATGAAATTAAAGGTTCTATTGGCCTTCAAGTTAATAACGCAACTCGTATGTTTATGTTGAAGTGTGTTCTTTAAAACTTAATTGAAATATGGAAGGAAGTTCTGGTGTTAGCGCTAATTTTGGTTTAAAAATAACGCCTAAAAAAGATAATGAAGAAAGTAAAGAAAATGTAGCTCCTATTGTTCCGCCCGTAAAGGAAGATGAAGAGTTGGATATGCCTTATACTGATGAACGAACTGTTACTGTTGCATTAGTTAAGAATTATTCAGATTTTAGAAGAGCTAATGAAAAAGTTATGCCTAAGAAAACTAATTATATTGGTTCTTCTATTAGTTCATCTCGAATACTATCTTCCTCTAAAGGGGAAATCGAAACATATATGCCGGCTATTATTGGTCTTGCAAGTAATAATGATAATTTTGTTACAAGAGTTAAACAATATTTCAATAATATTCAAATTCCTGTCAATGAATTAGGTAAAACTTTTGATATAAGTTTTAGATATGATACTAAACGAGATTATTATAAGATAAAAGCTAAAGAAGATGCTATTAATGCAGAATATGACGCTGTTCCTCGACAGAATTTAAGTAAACTTCGGGAAGCACTTAAAGATAAGATTAATAAGTTAAACGAACTTGAATCTACGAAATACCTCGTTGGTTATCCGAAGAATGTTGAGGATTATTTGATGTATCGTCATTGTTTGCTTTATAACGATATAGCTAAAGATATAGCTTTTATCAATGGAGATAAAAATGTTAGATTCTATTTCAAAGATAACAAGAAAGAAGCTGAAAAGGCTGCTAAACAAAGACTTGAAATTAATAAAGCTAAAGCTAATTACTTATCTTGTCTTAATGATGATGAACTCTTTAATGCAGTATTTATTGCTTATTGTGCATCAACTGGTATGCCTATTCTTACTTCTCTTGCTCTCGATGAAACTGAAAAACAAGACAGACTTGATAAATTTAGTACAGAACAACCGTCTAAGTTTAACAAGATTTTCTTCAATAAAGATATTAAACTTGTTGGTGTCATAGAAACTTTAATTGCTCGTGGTGAACTTATGCGTTTACCGAACACTCAAAATATCAGTTCCTCTACGGGTGAGTTCATTGGAGCAAATATGAATGAAGCTGTTAATTGGTTTAAGAATCCGGAAAATAATGCAGCTGTAACAGCTTATTATAACAAATTAAAACTTATGTAATATGGATATTAAAGAGATGCACGAGTTGTTTCGACTTCTCGGTCAACAAATGGGAATAGAGAGAGTTCGTGGCATACTCCCTCATTCAATAGATGGATATATAAATGCTTCGATTATTGAAACGGTAAATAGTTTATTAAGAGTTAATACTCAGACTATATATAAGGAAAAGATTTTGACACAAAGTTCTTTTGTTTCTCCTATTAATTCTCTTTCAACTCTTTATAAAGAAGAATCTCTTTTACTACGAAGTCAAAGCGATGACAATACTAACCTAATCTCTTATAAATCTAAAGATAAAATTCTTTATCTTTATGACTTTGTTGTAAATTATGAAGGAGATGGGAGATTCAGACATTGTAGATTTATTGAACCTGGTAGAGTTGAGGAAACACTTGATGATTATTTAAATCGTGCATCTCGAAGATATCCAATAATTACTGTAGTTGCTGTAGATGAAATTAACGACGAATATAAATTTGAAGTTTATACAGGTAAAAATGTATATCTTGAAAGATTGAAAATTCGTTATATAAAAGTTCCAAATACAGTAAAATATGTTGTAGATGATGACAAAAATCTTACAGAAGAAGCAGTGAATTGTGATTTACCTGTTCATCTTCATAAAGATATTGTCGAATTAGCTGTTCAAAAGCATTTTAATTCTGTTGGTTCTACTACGCAAAATATTAAACAATAATATAAAACAATGAGACAATTTTTACTTGGTGGTACTGCTTATCCTACTGGAGATGTTGCAGGTAACACTTCTTATGGTAATGTAGGTTTTGCTCATATTGATAAAACATCTGGAAAGATGCAATTTGTTAGTTCTGCTGATGATCTTGTAGAAGGAGAACTTCATCTTGTTCTTGTTCGCAAAGATGAAGATATGGGCAATGTTATTCTTCCTGTTCACAAAAACCATTTTTCTTTTGTAAAAGGTGTTTTTGATAATAGCAAATCTGGTAAATTTAGTGCAGAATTTACTATTACTGATGTTTATCCTTTCCTTGATTATACTGCAATTATAGTTAAGAAAGGTAAACTTTTTAATGAAAGAAACAAATGGACTGCTACTGTTCATAGTAAAGTTTCTGATACTCCTGCTACTATTGCTACTAAGTTAGCAAAAGTTATTAATGATAATATTGGTGCTGGTGTTACTGCTACAGTTTCCGATGCCACCATTACTATTCAAGGTAAAGAAGATAATGTTGATTATAATGTTGTTCTTGCAGATAAGTTAATTGATACTCCTGTTGAAAATATGGTCAATGTTATGAAGCCTTATGGTTCTGCAGAATATATTACCGACCTTGCTAATAAAGCTGCTGCTGATGCAGGTTTTGAATATACTTATCAGGACGATTTGAAACTTCTTTATCCTAATTATCCTCTTGATCCTCTTGCTACTCCTAAAGCTACTGATGCTGGTTATACGATTTTCACTCTTCGTTTTGCAGAACCTCGTGATATGAAAACAAGAGATGAAGTTGTTCATCAAATAGTTCAAGTTGCTTTCCCTACTGGAAGTGCTGCTATTGCTACATTTGAAACTGTATGTAGTGCTTTAATGGATATAAGTAGAGAAAATAATTAAACAATATTGATTGTATAAAGGTTGTTAATGATTGAATTATATTTGATTATTAACAACCTTTATTTGTATTATGGAAATTTTATTAGATAGTTTTCAATATGGTATAGTTCCTACTCTTATAATTTTAGTTGCTTTTTTGGTTACTAAATATCTTGATAACAAAAAAGAAAGAGAAATTTCTAAAAAAAGTATAAAAGTAAATGCAGAAATATTAGATTGTTTTAATAATCTTAATGAATATTTAAAGAAAATAACAAAAGATATTATTGAAAAAGAAGATGATAAATGTGCTGCTGCTATCCGTTCTTCTTTTAAAGCTATGGCACATTCTATTTCAAAATTTGCAATATTTACAATAATAAGCAACAATGTTAAAAGCAATAGAGAAAATATAATTGATAATATACATAATACTGTATATTCTGAATTTGCTATTGTTTATAACGAATTGTTGCTTTATAATTTTGATAATCATAATATAGCTGATTATATAAGTGAAGAATGGAAAGAACAAATAGTTTCTGATTTAAAAAATATAATATTTGATGAAGATAATACTAAGGAAAGTAGAATATATAATGTTCATAATAAAATTAATTTAAGAGTTAGCAACTATATATCTTATGTTAGTAAGAAATTTTTAGAAAATGACAAAAGTAGGTAATATTGATGCTTTTGGACATACATTTGTTGACGCTTGTGTTAAACAAATTATATCTGAAAGAGTTGGATTCATAAATACTGAATGTACTTTTGTTAAAACTCTTTTAAAGGGTGTTGTATATAAAACTATGAGTTCTTCAAATGTTTTAAATGACAATGCTCAAGAAAATTTAGAATATATTAGAAGAAGATTGACTTATGATTAAAGATACAAAAGGATTTATATATTTGGAAATTCCAATAGATTATGCTTGTACTTATCATAAGTTATTAACATATATGGCAGATTATGGAGAGGATGCAATTAAAGAGTGTGATTCTGCCTGTAAGGGAAGTAACAAAAGTATAATTAAGTGTTGGAATATGTTTCAAGCTGCATTAGCAGCTTATGAAATAGGAAGAAAAAAAGAAGCTAATCTTCTCATTAATTATATTAATGCTCAATTAGATACTATATATAAGAAAACTAATTATATACCGGAACTTAATGGTACAATTGAACCTATTGATGAAAAAGGTCATGTTTTTGGAACTTTAACTTGTAGAAACTATATAGAATTTTATGTTCATATAGAAGAAACAAATGAAGATTTTAAACAAGGTCATTTATATGCTAAAATATTGAATGAAAGTTCTGGTGCAAGAGATTTTGAGAAGATAACTGATGAACAATTGGATTTAATTGTTAAAAGTAATTATAGATTATAATGGGTGAATATATAAAAGATTTAGGAAAAACTATTCCTTCTATGGAAGGTGAACACGATAAAAATAAAGAATACGAAAGATTGAGTATTGTTTATGTTACAGATGGTTCTGAACCTTCTGATGATTCTGGTGGAGGTGATGATTCTGGAACTTCTAAAGTTCTTGTTCAAGTTGTAAACAATCAAGGAGCTGTTGTTAAAATAAATGGTACAGAAAGAACAAGCGCTAATGTTAACAAAGGTTCTAATGTTATTATAACTATAGAAAAAGAAGGATATAGAACTAAAACAAAAACGATAAATAATATTCAGGAAGCTACTGTTGAAACATTGGAATTTACTGATGATGATAGATTACAGTTTGATATAAATCTTAGTTCTAATATACCTAATACTACATTTACAATAAATGGTGTAGAAACAAATAATGCTAAAGTTTATTATGGAGGAGATGCTGTAATTACAGCAAAAGTATCCGGATATAAACAAAAAACTCAAACTTTTACAAATATAAAAGAAAATAAAAATATAACAATTCAGTTTACAGAAGATGATAGAATAACTGTTAAACATAATGTTAGAGTTAATATAAATGGAGATTATGATACTTGTACTATAAATAATCAAAATGTTACAAGTTTGGATGTATATGAAGGAGATGATGTTTCAATACTTGTAACAAAATATGGTTATGAAGATAAAGTAGATGTTATATTAAATATAACAAAAGATGAAGTTGTAGAAATAGAATTTACTGATAATGACAAAATAAGATTTACTTTAACTCCTTCTTGTAATATAGAAGGTGTTACTATTAAAGCTTATGATGAAAATGATAATGAATTGACTTTAACAAATGGAAGTATAACAATTGATTATGGTGATTATATAAAATTTGTTGCTACAAGTAATGATTATAACACTAAAGAAATTGTATATCCTTCTGTTGTTCAGCAAGAAAATCCTACATTTACATTTACAGATGATGATTTAAAACCTGTTTTTAGAGTTTCTCAAGATGGTGTTAATTGGCAAAAAATAATTTATCTTCCTATAGAAAGAGGAACTTATGAATTTTTGTTTAAACGAGCAGATAGTACTCAAGATGTAAAAGTTAGAACAGGAAATGGATATACTACAAGCGGTGGAGCTGCTGGTACAGTCTTTTTTAGTGAAGAAAATGGATTTAAAAAATGTACAATTATCATAAATAATGTAGGTGATGAACAAGGATTTGTAGGATTTGAATTTGCAAATGATAATAATGGAAATATGACACAATATGGATATACTGCTGTATATTTTCAACATTAATAAATAAATAAATACTATGGAATCTTATAGTAAAAATTTAGGAAGAACTGCATTTGAATGTAAAGGTCTTCATACAAATTCTGTATCATATAAGATCGGAAGAGCACACGTCTGAACTC
>ERZ842401.2818-NODE-2818-length-22546-cov-9.647415_pt1 | contig 22546 bp, 30 predicted proteins | sample MGYA00521270_ERZ842401 | MGnify/ENA primary metagenome ERZ842401 (study PRJEB31892, sample SAMEA3878208) | bioreactor metagenome | biome: Moose rumen | place: Sweden | collected 2011-10 | study: EMG produced TPA metagenomics assembly of the PRJEB12797 data set...
AATGGCTGTGTATGATGTACCCGCGCCTTAGACTTTTGCAAAAACTTTTATCTGACGACGGCGCAATTTTTATCAGCATCGACGATACTGAACTTTTTAATTTAAAATTTGTTTGTGATGAAATTTTTGGCGTAAATAATTTTATCAGTAATATTTCTAACGTGAATAAACCTTCGGGGCGAACATTCAGTAAATTTGTAGCAACGGCGCACGAATATATTTTGATTTACGCAAAAAATATTGATTCTTTAACGTGGAAAGGATTTAAACCTGAAGAAAAAGTTACAAAACGATTTAACAAAATTGACAAAGACGGGCGCAAATATCGTGAAACTGATTTAAGAAAAACCGGCGATTTTGATTTAAGGGAAGACCGCCCAAATTTATTTTATTATTTCTACTACAATGAAACGACGGGCGATTTTTTTCCTGACACTGAAGACAAAATGTTACTTGGATATGTTCAAATAAAACCAATTCGCGCAGACGGTATGGAAAGTGTTTGGCGTTGGAGTATCGACTTAGCAAGGCAAAATTTATCTGCCATATTTCCAAAATATTTGCCAACAAGAAAAGTTTGGAGCGTAATGCAAAAAGATTATTTAGATGACAAAGAATTTGTAAAACCAACAAGCTCTTGGACTTTCAAAGACGTAAACAGCGAACGCGGCACTGAAACTTTTATCAATTTGGGATTCGACAAAAAAGATTTTCCAAAACCAAAACCGGTTGGAACGCTTGAAAGAATTTTACAACTTGTTACAGAAAAAAATTCTCTAGTTTTAGACGCCTTCGCAGGGAGCGGGACGACTGCCCACGCCGTTATAAATTTGAACAAAGCAGACGGCGGCAACCGCAAATTTATTTTGATAGAATTGAATGACTACGCAGAAAATATAACAGCCGAGCGCGTCAAACGAGTTGGCGGCGAATTTAATTTTTACGAAATTGGCGCGGCTTTATTTGACGACGACGATTTTATAAATGACGCTGTACCATTTGAAAAAATTTGCGAATATATTTATTTTGCTGAAACGGGGAACAATTTCGTACCTACTGACGAAAAAAATTTGTTGGGCGTAGATGACGACACAGCGTATTATTATTTCGGCGGCGAAAATTTAAGCTGGACTACACTTTCAAAAATAAAAACCCGCGCAAAAGTTTATGTGATATATGCGGAGGCTTGCAACCTTAGCGAAGATGAAATGATGAAGTACAATATACATTTTCGGCAAATTCCATTCGATATTCGCAGGTATTGAAAAAGTTTTGGCGTTGTGATATTATTTCAAAAATAAAGAAGTAAATATATGGTATCCGAAAATAACACCGAACGAAAAGCCTTCAGCAGAGTTGGGACGCTGTCTGAGGGTTTTCGTCGTTATAAACTAAAAACTCTCCGCCGAATGAATTTCTTTAGAGAGCTTTCAGTTTTTGCCATAACTGACTTGGGACTTCAGTTAGAGGGCGAGGTTACCTGTTACCGTTGCTTTTTGAACAACTGTTTGATTTTGTCGTAGACGAAATTAGCGACAACGCCGGACGCTACGCCAAATAAAAATGTAAATATGGTACCCATTGATAACACCTCCTCTCGTCCGCAGTTTCCGGATTTGAGGAGCAACGGCAACCGAATTATAGCACAAACAATTTTAATTACAAAGGCGGCGGGCTTGAAAAAGTTTTGCCGTCGAAATATAATAAGTCGTTATAAATTTTGAAACAAGGAGACTGATAAATATGAAAGTTATTCTTCAAGAAGACGTAAAAAAAATTGGCGCAAAAGGCGATATAGTTGAAGTTGCGGACGGCTACGGCAGAAATTATTTATTGCCGCGCAAATTGGCGGTAGTTGCCAACGACGCAAATTTACACGTGGCGAAAACCAACGCCGAAAATAAAGCGCGTAAAGCACAACAAGAGGCTGACGAGGCAAAACTTTTGGGCGCACAACTTGAAAAAGTTTCAGTAAAAATTCCAATCAAAATTGGCAAGGACGGCAAACTTTTTGGCAGTGTAGGCGGCGGCGACGTTGCAAGGGCGTTGAAGGACGAACGCAACATTAACATAGACAAGCGCAAAATTACGATTCAAGGCGAAGTAACGGGAATTGGCACTTACGACGCGGTTATAAAACTTCACCCTGAAACTGTCACAAAAATAAAAGTCGTCGTCGTTGAGGCTTGATTTAATGTTCAAAAAGTTAATCGGCGCAATAAAACGAACTTTCACGGGCAAAAAACAAATCGTAATACAGCCGCGCAACGAAACAGAAATTGACAGAGAAATTTCCGCGCTGTACGAAATAGTTATAGATGCAATGGGTTCAGACAGATTAGTTTTGCAGGCGGGAAAAATGGACGCCCTGCGGCTGATGAGGTCGGCTAATCCTTGCGAAAGAGTTTTGGCATTGCGCCGAATTTTGGAAGAAAATCCAACAATTTCCCCTGTGCCAAAAGAATCTGAATTGCCCGCCGAAATTGCGAAACTTTCAGAGTTGTTGGCAGATATAATCGCCCGTCGGCAAGTCGAAGATAAAATTGATAAGAAAGTTAATGAAAAACTTGAACACGACCATCAAGAATACGTGAAAGATATTCGCTTGCAAATTTTGAAGGAAGAAAAACCTGCTGACGAAACGCCGCACGATGCCAAAAAGCGGGAAGAAATTGAACGTATGGAAGAAGTCAAGTTGACTCAATCTGTAATGGAATTGTTGCGCCCAAAAACTTTAGATGAAATTGTTGGACAAGAACGCGCCGTAAAATCATTGCGGGCAAAATTGGCGTCACCATATCCACAACATTTAATTTTGTATGGACCTCCCGGCGTCGGCAAAACTACAGCGGCACGGCTTGTACTTGAATCAGTAAAAAATTTAGAGTACAGTCCATTTGAAAAGGACGCGCCATTTATTGAAACTGACGGTACAACTTTAAGATGGGATCCGCGCGATATGACTAACCCGCTTTTAGGCAGTGTCCACGATCCAATTTATCAAGGGGCGCAAAAATCTTTGGCAGAAAGTGGCGTACCTGAACCCAAGCCCGGACTTGTAACGGACGCGCACGGCGGAATTTTATTCATTGATGAAATTGGCGAAATGGATACAATGTTACAAAATAAGTTGCTGAAAGTTTTGGAAGATAAACGCGCCTATTTTGAATCCGCCTACTACGACCCAACAGATGAGCGCGTTCCAAAATATGTAAAAATGCTTTTTGAAAACGGCGCACCGGCTGACTTCGTTTTAATTGGAGCTACAACCCGCGATGCAAGTTCAATAAATCCTGCGTTGCGTTCTCGTTGTGCAGAAATTTATTTTGAGCCGTTGACGCCCGCGCACATTATCGAAATTGTCAAAAACGCGGCGGCAAAGTTGGAAGTTGACCTTGAAGACGGTATAGCCGAAACAATTTCAGAATATACCATTGAAGGACGCAAGGCGATAAATATTTTGGCGGACGCTTACAGTTTGGCGTTAGAAGATGATACTGAATACGACGACGATTTTAAATTTGAAGTCGGCAAGTCTTACAATTTGGCTGATATTCCAAATGTAAAAATTCGCAAAAATCATATCTACGAAGTCGCGCAGGTTTCCAGATTGTTTCAGTACGTTACAAAAAAGGCGTCCAGTCAATCCACTGTCGGTCACATTTTCGGCTTAGGCGTCAGCGGTTTTATCGGCTCGGTTATCGAAATTGAGGCGGTTGTTTTTCCGGCTGAAAAAGGCAAAGGTACAATTCGCTTTAATGAAACGGCGGGCAGTATGGCGAAGGATTCAGTTTTTAACGCGGCGTCGGTACTGCGAAAAGTCACGGGCAAAGATATTCACGATTTCGACGTTCATATAAATGTTATTGGCGGCGGAAATATTGACGGACCCAGCGCGGGTACTGCGATTTTATCTGCGTTGATTAGCGCGGTTACCGGCAAAAAAATTCGTCAAGATGTTGCAGTTACCGGCGAAATTTCCCTGCAAGGTAAAGTTCGACCTGTTGGCGGCGTTTTTGAAAAAGCTTACGGCGCAAAACAAGCAGGTATAAAAGTTTTGGTAATTCCAAAAGAAAATGCAAAGGATATTCCGCCGAATCATTTGGGCTTAGAAATTCACGCGGTAGAAACTGCTGAAGACGCTTTTAAATATATTTTTGATGAAGAAATAAATTTTACTGATGAAAAAGTTTGACGCTTGCCGAAAATTCGGCGGCGTTATTTTTTTTGCCTAAACTTAAAACGCAAATTTTCAAATAATTTTCCTGTAAATTTCAGATTAAACTACTTGCTAATTTTTTTCTGCTGTATTAAAATTCTATTAGAATTTACTGAAAATTTTGGAGGTGGGAAGTTTTTTAAAGTTCGAGACGTACTTTTTGAGGTTGTAGGATTTATTTTTGTTCGTTTTATATTTTTAAAGTGCGTCAAGAAATTGCAGTTTGCAGACTGCGTGCCGTTATTAACTCGTGTTTTAAATTAAAGGAGGGAACATTATGGAAGGCAATTCAGCGTTTGATAAGTTTATTGAAGTGATGGCTAGATTTGCCGAAATTAAAGTTGTTGCAGCACTGCGCGACGGCTTTATTATGACGACACCATTTACTATTGTTGGCTCGGTATTTCTTTTGTTGGCAAATTTGCCGTTTCCCGGCTACAATGAAATGATGGTTGCGCAATTTGGTTACGATTGGGCGTCTCCGCTTTATGCAGTTTTTGGCGGTACTTTTAATGTTTTGGGCGTCATCTGTTGTTTGGCGGTTGCTTACAAATACACAGAGGCGGAAGGTTGCAACGCTATTATGGCGGCGATTCTTGCTTTCTGTACGTTTGTAATGGTTATGCCTTCAAGCGTTGCAGTTGGCAGCGAAGGCGTTGCTAATGAGGTTATCCCCAAACTTTGGACAGGCAGTAACGGAATTATTTCAGGTATGTTAATCGCACTTTTTGCAAGTATTGTTTGTTGTTACTGCGAAAAAAATCATATTGGTATAAAAATGCCGCCGTCGGTTCCATCCGGTGTTACTCGTGCGTTTGAGGCTTTAACACCTGGTGCAATTCTTTTCACGACTGCGGCTATTGTTTTTGGACTTTGCAAATTTATGGGCGATACAACTTTTCCGCAACTTTTATTTGATATGATTCAATCGCCGTTGCAAGGTATTACTGACTCCGTACTTGGCGGAACGATTTTCTCACTTTTGCAAACAATTTTATTCTGGGCAGGTATTCACGGACCAAACGTCGTTGGCGGCGTTATGAATCCAATTATGACAGCTAACGCGCTTGAAAATCAGGCGTTAATTGAACAAGGTATTGACTTGGCAACTGATCCACGCGCACATATTTTGACAATTCAAGTATTTGATGTATTTATGAAACCGGCAGGTTGCGGCGCAACTATCGGCTTGTTAATTTCCGGTTGGCTTTTCGCAAAATCTGAACAAGTCCGCGCCATTGTAAAACTTGCTACAGCTCCAGGCGTTTTCAATATCAATGAGCCGGTTATCTTCGGTCTGCCAATAGTTTTCAATCCTTATATGCTCGTACCGTTCAGCCTTGCAATGTGGGCGGCAATGCTGATAACTTATTTTTCAATCAGTTTAGGTTTTATGTCGCCGTTTGGAGCGGTACAAGTTCCTTGGACGACGCCGACAATAATTTCAGGGTTGTTGTTACAAGGAATACCCGGAATGATTGTACAAATAATTATTGCGGCAGTTTCAACGATAATTTATCTGCCGTTTATGAAGGCGTTGGACGGCGCGGCTCTTAAGGAAGAACAAGAAGTCGCGGCAAGTTGATTCGCTGAAATTTTTAATGGCAGTTTCAACCTTCAAAAAGTTTTTGCAAAGTAATTTTCAAGTTGCAGTTACTTTAAACGCCGAAAACTTTAAATGGTAGTTTCAGCCGTTAAAAGGTTTTTGCAAAGTAATTTTCAAGTTGAAGTTGCTTTAAACGTTGAAAACTTTAAATAGTAGTTTCAGCCGTCAAAAAGTTTTCAAGCAGTAATTTTTAATCTGCAAAAACTTTAGGCGGAAATTTCAAACTTTCAAAAATTTAATAAGCTAAAATCAGTCGGCTTAGGTTGACTGTAAGTATTAAAAAATTTTTTAAGGAGTGTGTTTTTCATTATGGCAAAGAAAAAAATTATCCTTCTCTGTGCTGGCGGTATGTCAACTTCAATGCTCGTCAAAAAAATGCAAGAAGCTGCAGCATCTGACGGTCTCGATTGCACAATTGCGGCTTTCCCTCAAGCAGACGCAAAAGAACAAGGTGCTGATGCAGACTGCATTCTTCTTGGACCGCAGATCCGTTTTGCCAAAGACAAAGTAGCGGCGGCTTGTCCGGGCGTTCCGATTGATGCTATTGATATGAAAATTTATGGTCGTATGGACGGCAGAGGCGCAATCGATATTGCTAAAAAATTGATGGGAATTTAATTACTGCCGGTCGAAGAATAATTTCAACTTGGAGGCGTACAAATGGAAGGTTTAGAACTCACTGCATTTGAAATTATTTCGGCAGTTGGTACGGCGCGTAGCTCGTACATTGAATCCATTCAAAAAGCTAAAGAAGGCAAATTCGACGAGGCGGAGCAACTTATCAAAGATGGCGATGAAATGTTTGTCGCCGGACATCACGCACACGCAAAATTGCTTCAAGTCGAAGCGGAACAGGGGCAGGGTAGTGCAGTTTCTTTAATCATTCTTCACGCGGAAGATCAGCTTATGAGCGCGGAAGGTTTCAAAATTATTGCACTTGAATTTATTGACCTCTACAAAAGACTCGTCAAAATCGAAAAATAAGATTTGATAATTTTCAAAACTAAAAGCAGGCAGTTGATTTAATCGCTACCTGCTTTTTTGGTAGGAGGTGTTGCAATGTACAAAATTATTGCCTGCGACTTGGACGAAACTTTATTGCGTAAAGATAAAACTATTTCCGACGAAGACAAAAAAAATATTGCCAAATTGAAAGAATACGGCGTTAAATTCGTACCGGCAAGCGGGCGCGGCTATATGAGTATCGACGCGCAATTAAAAGCGTTGGGAACTTTCGACGCGGCGGGCGAATACGTTATTTCCTTCAACGGCGGCGCAATTACTGAAAATAAAAATCATCAGCTCCTGCACTTCGCCGGTATTCCCTTTGAATTGGCTGAAGAATTTTACAGGCGCGGCTTGAATTATGATATTTGCGTTCACGTTTACACCAAAGAAAAAGTTTATGCCTATAATTTTTTCGACAATGAAAAAGACTACGTGGCAGGGCGAATGGACGTGGAAGAAATTTTCAGCAAGGATATAAAATTTTTGCAAGGTCAAGAAATTGTGAAGTGCCTCTACGCAAATACAAACGTTGATTATCTTAGAAAAATTGCAGACGAACTCAAAGAAATTACCGGCGACGTTGATGTTAGTTATTCCTCAAACCGATATTTGGAATTTAACAAGCGCGGAGTTAATAAAGGTTCGGGACTTCGCAAGCTTGCCGAAATTTTGGGCGTTGATATGAAAGATACAATAGCCATTGGCGATAATTTTAATGATTTATCAATGATTAAAGACGCGGGCTTAGGCGTCGGCGTGGCAAATGTTGTTGAAGGTATGCGCGGCGACTGCGATTATATTTGCGAAAACGACTGCGAAAATAGCGCAGTTTCTGAAGTTATCAAAAAATTTATTTTTAGTTAAAGGAGCGATTTAAAAATGTCATTTCCAAAAAATTTTTTGTGGGCGGGCGCAGTAGCAGCTCATCAACTTGAAGGCGGCTGGCAAGAAGGCGGCAAAGGCGTTTCAGTTGCAGACGTTATGACGGCGGGGGCGCACGGTGTACCGCGTGAAATTACCGACGGCGTTATTGAAGGCAAAAATTATCCCAATCACGACGCAATAGATTTTTACCACCGTTACAAAGAAGACCTTGCACTTTTCGGCGAAATGGGCTTTAAAGCTTTTCGCACTTCCATTGCGTGGACAAGAATTTTTCCGAATGGCGACGACGCTGAACCGAATGAAGCGGGCTTGAAATTCTACGATGATTTATTTGACGAAATGCACAAAAACGGTATTGAGCCGATTGTTACACTTTGTCATTTTGAATTGCCGCTGAACATTGCGAAAAAATACGGCGGTTTCAGAGATCGCCGCGTTGTCGATATGTTTGTTAAGTACGCCGTAACCTGTTTCAATCGCTACAAGGACAAAGTAAAATACTGGATGACTTTCAATGAAATTAACAATCAGCGCGATGTCAATAATCCGTTTTTTGCTTTTACAAATAGCGGCGTAACGTACAAAGACGGCGAAGACAAACTTGCAGTAATGTATCAAGTGGCAATGAATGAGCTTGTTGCAAGTGCGAAGGCGATTATTGAGGCGCGGAAAATTAATCCAAATTTCAGAATGGGTTGTATGCTGTCAATGTGTCCAACGTATCCTGAAACTTGCCGCCCTGAAGATCAAATTGTTACACTCAAGGAAATGGATAAATCTTTCTTCTTCGGTGATGTTCACGTGCGCGGACACATTCCGAGTTATACTAAGCAACTTTGGAAAAATAACGGCTGGGATATTAAATTGGAAGACGGCGACGAAGAAATTTTAGCCAAAGGCACGGTTGATTATTTCAGTTTCAGTTACTATATGAGTTACGTTGCAACTTCGATTGAAAATAATCCCAACGCTGTAAAAGATGAATTTGTTCCCGGCGTCAAGAATCCTTATTTGAAAACTTCAGATTGGGGTTGGGCGATTGATCCTGTCGGCTTGCGTTATATGCTCAATGTGCTTTATGAACGTTATGAAATTCCGCTGATGGTTTCAGAAAATGGAATTGGATTGCACGAAGAACCGGACGCTGAAGGCAAGATTGACGATAAAGCCCGCGTTGATTATTTCCGCGCCCATATTGCCGAAATGAAAAAAGCCATTGAAATTGACGGCGTAGACTGTTTTGCTTATTGTCCGTGGGGTCCAATCGATTTAGTGTCAGCCGGTACAGGCGAAATGGAAAAACGCTACGGCTTTATTTACGTCGATAAAAACAACAAAGGCGAAGGTACGCTCAATCGTTCGCGCAAAAATTCTTTCTATTGGTATCAAAAAGTTATTAAAACCAATGGCGAAGACCTTGCATAAAATTTTTCGCGCTTAAAAAGAGAAAGCCTCGACTTTGCCGAGACTTTCTCTGCGCGTTTTATAGATTAACGCTAACCACGTGCTGGGCTGTCAATCAGAAATGTCGATCCAGCCACTTGCAGACGTAGTGGCTAATTACGCCCGCTCCTATCGACATCAAAAAAGTTACTAACATTGCATATCCCTCCCTTCCGTGTCAAATGCACGTTACAGGGGATTGACAACGGAGAAATTTTATCAGATGATAAAAAATATTTCAAGTTGGTTAGCTTGCAAAAAAATTTTTATGGTGATATACTTTAAAAAAAGTTACTGACATGCATATTCCAAATAAAAACGCTCGGTTGGCTACCGGGTTTTTTTACGCCCAAAAATAATTGAAACTGAAAAATCCCTGCCGTGTTTGACAGAGACTTTTTTTATTTGAACGACCGTAGCCGCAAAAATTCTTTTTATTGGTATCAGAAAGTTATTCAATCCAACGGCGAAGACTTTGCATAAAATTTTTCGCACTTAAAAAGAGAAAGCCTCGATTTTGCCGAGACTTTCTCTGCGCGTTTTATAAATTAACGCTAACCACGTACTGGGCTGTCAATCAGAAATGTCGATCCAGCCACTTGCAAACGTAGTGTCCAACTACAATAGCTGAATTTGCCCGTAATTAAACGGGCTTTTTAATTTAGAAAAAGAGGCGGTTGAAATGATAATTAAATGTCCAAAATGCGGAAGTTCAGACGTGACGTTAGTAACCGACATTACAGACATAAAATTTCGCTTTGACGAAGAAGGTAATGTGGTACTTATTACTGATGTTGCTGATACTATTTACTGGGACGTTGTTTATGATGGCATACCTGCTGTTTGTGTTTGCGGTGAGTGTGGATATTGTTTTGATTTTGAGGAGATTCAAAAATGAATAACGTAGAGAAAATGTTAGCGAAATATGGAAATCTTCCGTTTGTATCGTCATCAGTTGAAACGCCGGAATTTTATATTTTGAGTAAAAGACTTAAAGCAACAATGCAGAAAGATATTGAAGAAAATTTTCCAAATTTAGAAATTTCGGTATGGTCGAAGGGGCATTTTTACATATCGGGATTTATTACCAGAAAAAATGACGGCGCAATTTTTTATTTCAATATCAGTGATGTTCGTTGTTGGAATGTGGCAACAAGCCTAATACTGTATCGCTCGGCACGTCATTTAAAAGATTATTTCGGAGGAATGAACTTGTATTGCAGGGCATGTGAACTTTTGGAAAAGATTAATAAAGAAAGCTATGAATTTGTTAAATGAAGGAGATTTCAAAATGGAAGAAGTGTATATCAAAGTGAGAGTTAATAATAATAAACCTGATTCAATAGAGATTAACGGAAATGCGGTAGACTTTATGTTTATAGCATCAGTAGCAGTTAAATATGTCAGTGATTCAACCGGTAAAAGTATTGAAAGTCTTACAGATGAAATTAAAATTGCTTTGAAAGGAGTGCGTTGAAAATGTTTGGATTAAATAAAAACGTAAAACTGCGCGACGAAATTATTTTTGGCAAATACGAGTCAGAAAAATATATGGGCGGTATTCGCAGATTCGAGAATTTGAATCTTGACAAATTACAAAAGCTTGCAATGATGAACTTTATCAATTTGGAAGAAAATCAAAATTATAGTCCTACTGTTTGGGAGTTTATTAAATTTATGAGAAAGTACCCTGAATATACTGTAATGGGCTATACAGTTTCTATTGAGCGTTCAGATTATCGCGTAAGTATAGACGGAATTGAAAAACAATTTGGAGCTGAATCAGAAACAGAAGAAACGGAATTTATAGAATTATTTGGCGATGCAGATGAATTTGAAAACAATTCTGAAATGTATGCGTGGTTTGATTAAAAAAATATAAAGGAGCGAAATTAAAATGATAAAAAATTATGTACCAAAACCTTTTATTGGAACAAATCAGTTACCAAATTATGTCAGCAATGTAAAAAAATATATTTTAAACGGAACAATAACAGGAGGTTATATTATCAGATTAGCTAAGTTGACAGTTGGAGAATCTACCAGTAATGGAGTAATTCTTAGCCATGCAAGATTTCAATCATACTCAGACCACGGAAAACGTAAAAGTGATATAAAAACTCGTGTTAGCGGCTATAATCGTGAGTTTAACGCAATAAAAAATGTTATGTTTGAGGCAGGAGTAGAGTTCGATAATGTCACTTTTGGTTCTACTGAAGAAATTATTAATGCGCTTGGAGAATGGTTTAAACGCCATAATTCAGATATTCTCAGCTATAGTCTCATGTCACAAAATTGACATTGACTAAATATAAGGGAATGAGTAAAATAGTATCATCTAAAATTTTGCTTATTCCTTCACCTAATAAAAAGGAGAAGTGATAATATGGCTTTGCAAGATGTTTTACCGATGAGGTTGCGCTTAGAGATTTTAAAAAAGTGAACTTTCTTTTGGTTGCGGGATATTCGAGATGTTGATATTTCGCAGTGCTGTGCCAAGTGCTTTATTGGAGAAAAAGATAACCGAGTTTACTATGGCACATTGCATAAAGAAAAGGCTGTTGTAGATATTGAAGTTATACAAAATCTGTTAGCTAAGGCTTATTATCTGTGCGGTTTGAGTGATGGTTTTGTTTGGGCTTTAAATACGCACGTTGCATTTGTTCCTGATGTTAATTCAGAAATTCATATTCTCAATGACCGAATTAAGCTGGACATAACAAATGCAAGACGAATAAATTTTTGGGACTATACGCCTAATCCTCAAGGTAATTATACGCAAAATCAGCGCACTTGTCGTAACTGGATTTTTGCAAATTACATAAAAGACGGAATGCCATTATAAGCGCAAATACAAGTGGACGAATAAGAATTTTGTAATTTAGGGACGTTGTTAAATAACGATTAAATAAAAAAATTAGCCCTCGTAAATTTTACGGGGGCTTTAATTAGTGGGTGAAGTAATGGAAATTGTATATAAAAAAATTGAAGATATTAGAGAGTACGAAAATAACGCCAGACGGAATAGTAAAGCTGTTTTAAAAGTAGCAGAGAGTATTAAAGATTTCGGTTTTCTCAATCCAATAACTTTAGACAAAAATAATGTTGTTATATCGGGACATACGCGCTTAAAAGCAGCACGATTATTAAAACTTGAAGAAGTTCCTTGCATTGTAAAAGATTTATCTGAAGAAGAAGCACGTTTGGCTCGAATTATAGATAACAAAAGTCACGAATATGCAACGTGGGATATTGAAAAACTTCATAAAGAATTAAACAACATAAATTTAAATTACAAAACAACCTTTTTTACGCCAAATCGTGACCGTAAATATTTTGCTGAAAATAAATTTTTAATTTTCGGCAAATGTGAATTACCTATTACGGAAGATGAATATAACCGCTTAAAAAATGTTTACGATAAATATATTGAGCGCAATAAAACTTATTTAGGTTTTGTTATGTATTTGACAGGTGGTGAAGAATAATGGAAATTCATGAAATTGCTGTAACGCGCTTAAAATCATATGAAAACAACCCACGTAATAATGATTTAGCTGTTGAAAAAGTAAAATATAGTATTGAACGTTTAAAAACTACAGAAAGAATTGTCATTGATTGACCTTATCAAATTTTACTTGACCGTTTTGAATTAACACCGAAAGTTTTTGATATTGAACCTGAACAAGCGGAAATAGAAGTACGGTCTTTAAATTTTATGTCTAATGACACCTCAAAAAATAATTCTTCTGATAAAGATTCTAAAATTCAGAATTATGAAGAACCGATTGAAGAAAATTTATCATTTGAAGAATATTATTTACCAGATGAACATACCGAAAATAATATTGAAAAAGTTGAAGAGGAATATATATCCAGCAATTCGGAAGAAGAGAAAGTTGAAAAGAAAAAAACGAATCCGCTTTTGCCATTACATCAATTTCGTTTTGGTGATGGTGGCATTTTTTATTTCAAAAGTTGAACTTGAAAAGTTACATTCTAAATATGAAGAATATATGGATTCTAATGAAAATTTAAAAGGTAGTTTCGTTGATTATATTTTGAAAGGAGTTGAAAATCGTGATTGATTTTGTTGAGAAAATTCCGATTGACGAAATTACCGGCGCAGATTATAACCCTCGTGTTATTACGGAAGAGGCTTTGCAAAAATTACAGCAAAGCATTAGGCGTTTCGGAATGATAAAGCCTTTAATAGTTAATGCCTCGAATAACATAATTGTTGCGGGACACCAAAGAAAAAAAGCTGCCGAAAAAATTGGGCTAAAATATTTACCTTGCATAAAAATTAACAGTCCAAATGTACGAGATGAAATTTGGTTCAATCTTATGCACAACTCCATTGAAACAAGCAAAAATAAAATTAGTTTAAATAATTTCAAATTTGGTGGATACAGCTATTGCGATTCAACTTAAATAAAAATATGTGGTGAACCGGAAAATATTTTTATTTGTTCAGAAATTACAAAATTACTTTCGCGTTATGGTGAGTGTGAAAATGTTGTTACCGATGGCGACGGTAATATTATTTTAAATGCTGAATATGCTTATTGTGCTAAAAAATTAGGTTATGGTGTTTTAAGTTTTGGAATTGCAAATAGTGATATTGAAGAATTTTTAGCTTATTTGAGCATTGAGTATGGGAAATATAATTTCGACAATTTAGGCGTAAAAACGTATCATCAATTTTTAGCGCAACCGAAAAGAATGAGTACTGACGGCAGACAAGCTAAAAGTTCGGTGGTATATGAAAAGTTTGTAATTCCTTATATAAAGAAAACAGAGAGCATTATAGATATTGGTGCAGGACGCATGGCGTATGTCAATTTATTGCGCTCAAAAGGTTTTAATATTCATGCTTATGAACCGTCACTTATGGTAAAAGGCGCAAATAAATTGGACATGAAAGGTATTGTTAATAATATCCTCCGTGCTGAAAAAGAAGTTAAAAATAATGGCTTGTTCGATTGGTGTATTTTAGAAGCTGTTATAAACTCTGTTGTAGATGATGAATTTGAAAAAGCAGTTTTAACTACTTGTAATGCAACTCTAAAGTCTACCGGAACTTTAATTACTTGTACAAGAAATATAGAATGTGTAAAAAAATGCACGAACAAACTAAACTTCGCGCAGGAGCAGCGGGTATTATGTATTGTTTTGATGACAAAAATTATGCTTTTAGCATTAACGGCGGTATAGTTTTTAAACAAAAATTTCATACTAAAGAAAGCTATATCGCTTTACTTGAAAAATATTTTAAGGAAGTGGATGTACTTTCCTGTAATTCCAATTATATATACTGTGCTTGTCGTACGCCAAAACAACTTTCTTCAGAGAAGTATGAATATTATTTAGAAAAAGAACTCAATATTGAATACCCCAATAATTATAAGCACAATAAACATAGAGGTTTGATGAGTGCCTTAATTGAGAAAGTTGCTGATAGATATGGCTAAGTCAGATACTTTTGAAGATTGGATTGCTAACGGGCAATTAGAAAATAATCTTGCGATTGTTCAGTCTTTATCAATGCAAGGCAAATCGATAGCTGAAATTGCAGATACTTTTGGTGTTTCGCGCCGAACGTTTATGTATCTGCAAAAGAAACATTTAGCATTAAAAAAAGCTATTGAAACCGGAAGATTATCTGTTGTGGCGTTATGTCAAAATAAGTTAATGGAAAGAGTAACTAGCGGGGACACTACAGCAATTATTTATGCTTTAAAGGTGTATGGCGGGGAATTTTTCAATGATAGAAAAAATGTAAAAAGTGATTTTTCAAGCACAGCTGTTGCAGTTCAGCCTCAGGTTCAAGTTTATATTCCAAAGCAGAGTGAATGAATATGACGAAAAAAAAGATATTAAACCCTTAGTTATTTGTCCGCAAGCCGGAAAACAAGAAATGTTTTTACAATCACCGGCGGACATCTGTATTTATGGTGGAGGTAAAACTTTTGCACTTTTATTGGAATGTTTGAGGTATGTTAATAATTCTCGATTTGAAGCCGTGATTTTTAGGCGTACACGACCGCAAATTATGAACGCTGGCGGCTTATTTGCTACAAGTCAAGAAATTTATCCACATTTAGGCGGAGTGAGTATTTTACATCCGAATATTCAATGGCGAAGGCTCAAAAATAACATTTGCACATATGCAATACGAAAAAGATAAGTATAATTATCAAGGCGCACAAATTCCGTTGATTATGTTTGATGAGCTTACACATTTTTCAGAAAGTATGTTCTTTTATTTATTATCACGAAACCGTTCTACTTGTGGAGTAAAGCCTTGCAACTTGTAATCCTGATGTTGATAGCTGGGTTGCTACTTTTATAGAGTGGTGGATTGACACTAAGACCGGCTATCCAATACCGGAGCGTTTAGGGGTTTGCAGATATTTTTGTCGTCCCGATGGTGAAATTTATTGGGGGAACAGTAGAGAAGAATTAGCTGAAATTTACAAGATTAATCCAGATGATTGTAAAAGTGTTACATTCATAGCGTCCAGTGTTTACGATAATAAAATTCTTTTAGAGAATGACCCAAGCTATTTGGCAAATCTTCACGGTTTAAGTCTTGTCGAACGTGAAAGGTTATTAAATGGCAACTGGAAAATTCGCCCTGCAGCAGGATTGTACTTTAAAGCCGAACAGACCAGAATTGTTAAATCTGTGCCGGAAAATCTTGTAGCTTTAGTAAGAGCGTGGGATTTAGCAGCAACTGAAATTAACCTTGAAAATAAAGACCCTGACCGAACGGCGGGGGTTTTGATGGGAAGAATGGCGAATGGACAATATATCGTGCTTGATGTTAAAAGAATGGCGGCTAATGCGGCTGACGTTAGAGCTATCGTCAAAAGTACAGCTGAAACGGATAAAGTTGAATATGGCTGTAAAAGAATTTTGATACCGCAAGACCCCGGTCAAGCCGGTAAAGAACAAGCGCAAAGTTATATTCGCATTTTATCGGGATTTAACGTGAAAAGTAAGCCGATTAGTGGCAACAAAATAACTCGCGCAGAACCTTTCGCCGCGCAATGGCAACAAGGCAATGTGTTACTGCTTGAAGGTAAATGGAATGAGGCTTTTCTACATGAACTTGAAGGCTTTCCCGACGCTTTACACGATGACCAAGTTGACGCGGCAAGTGACGCATTTTCAGCTGTGGCTTATGCTCGCACGAGACATATTGATAGAGGAGATTTTGCACTATAAGAGGTTGAAAAATTATGGAACTGGAAATAAAGGCGAAACGCCTTACTGACAATGTCATTGCGACTGTTAAAGAAGTAAATGGCGAAGAATATTATTGTTTATCTGAAATACTTGAACAATTAGGCTTAAAAGGCAGTTTCAATGAAAAAATTATCCCCATAACAATTTCTGCAAAAATTATTTGGGGATTCAGATTCGATTCACTAAATCTTTTAGAAACGGTTTTCATTGATAAAATTTCTGCATTGACTCTGATTAAAGCACAATCTCGGTAACGTCGTTAAATTCAATTCTTACACGCTGATTATCTTGACAAATTATTTCAAATTCTGGACGAAGATTTTCAATTAATTTTCCAAATAAATCTTCGTCAGTACCCGATTTAACAACACGAACATTTTCATAAGTTTTCACATTGTTTGAAGTTTTTACAACGATTTTACTAACGTGCATAAAAAATCATCTCGCTTTCAAATTGAATTGTATCACAGGAGTATAATGTTATGAAAATTTTAACGAACAAAACGGAGCTTGATTTGAAAGACTTTCAAGAAATTTTGGTAGCGCATGACAAAGATTACGCGCATAAGCGAAAGTTGAAAAATTATTACATCGGAAAGCATGATATTTTGAATAAACAAGGCAGACCGAATGGCGCACCAAATAACAAAATTGTCTCCAATTTTTGTCAATATATAGCAGATATGAGTACGGGATTTTTTCTTGGCAGACCTATTGCCTATACTACGACAGAAGATAATCAGGAAAAGCTAAATATGCTTTTAGATATTTTCAAATATAACGATGAATCAGCACATAATCTTGAACTTGCCGAAGAAGCCTCTATCACCGGCGAAAGTTTTGAAATTCTTTATATGGATAATGACGCCAATATACGCTTTAAGGCAATACCGAGTGAGGAAGTAATTCTCGTTTGTGAGGCAACACTTGAGGAAAATGTAATCTGCGCGATAAGGCGTTATCGTGTATATGATTTTAACGGCGCAACATACAATGAATTTGTAGAAATTTACGACGCTAAAAGCATAAGATATTACAGTTATAGCGGGACGCGCTTAACATTGATAAATACAGAAATTAATTATTTCGATGATGTTCCGATTATTGAGTACCCGAACAATATTCAACATAGAGGAGATTTTGAAGGCGTTTTAACGTTGGTGGACGCATACAATATGACACAATCACTAAGTCTTGATGACTTAATGGATTTTACAGACGCCTTTTTAATTTTGCGTGGAATGGGCGGTACTGATAATGAAGACGTTGAAAAAATGAGAAATAATAAAGTTTTGGAATTTGACGACGCTACAGGTAATGCAGAGTGGCTGATTAAAAATCTCAATGATTCATACATTGAAAATCTAAAAATACGTTTACAAAAAGATATACATAAATTTTCAAATATCCCTGATATGTCAGATACAAATTTTGCCGGAAATACAAGCGGCGTATCAATAAAATATAAATTGATTGGATTGGAACAAATACGAAGTCGCAAGGAAAGAGAATTTAAAAAAGCGTTGCAACGTCGAATTGAATTAATTAGCGGTATGCTCAATATGAAAAGCATAGACGCCATTGATTTTAGAGACGTTGAAATTACTTTTACGCCTAACATTCCCGCCAACAATCAAGAACAAGCACAAATAGTTAAAGATTTGCAAGGCGTGGTAAGTCAGAAAAAATTATTGAGTTTGTTGCCTTTCATTGAAGACCCTGTACAAGAACTGGAAGAATTGAAAATGGAGCAGGAAGAATCTGACGCCCGCTTAAGAGACGAAGAAAACTTATGAAAAATCAAAAATATTGGTCAAAACGCGCCAAAGACAACGAAGACGCATGGACTAAACGCAGTAAAGAAACTGTTGAAAAAGAAATTGCTGCACATTATCAGCGAGCCTTAAGAAATATTAAAGGCGGCATTTTAAAACTGTACGCGAATTTTGCGAAAGATAACGGCTTAGATTTTAGTGAAGGACAACGGCTTTTAAGCGGTACAGAATTTAAAGAATGGCGAATGTCAATGCAGGAATATCTTCAGCTTATTGCCAACGGCGACAAAGGATTAGAACGAGAATTGAATACTTTGGCAATGCGTCCAAGAATTACGCGCCTTGAAAAACTTTACGCCGAAACTTTACAAGAGCTTGATAAATTGGGGCGAAATGTTGATAAATCGATGAAAGATTTTCTTACAGAGGCTTATCAAAGTAACTATGCAAAAGATATTTTCGACTTCGTTAAAATTGGCGGCTTATCTGTAGCGTTGTCAAAACTTGATAATATCGGAATTGAAAAAGTAATTGCGTCAAAATGGAGCGGCAAAAATTACAGTCAGCGCATTTGGACAAATACAAAGTTGCTGGGCGGTGTTTTGAAAGAAACAGTAGCAAATGGCGTACATCGCGGCTTGTCAATTCAGCAAATGTCTCGAATGGTTGAAAATAAAATGCACTCCGGCTACAGTAACGCCGTGCGGCTTGTACGAACAGAAATGAATTTTGTTAATAATCACGCGCATTTCTATTCAATGAAAGACGCGGGAATAGACGCTTACGAATTTATAGCGGTGCTTGATAATCGCACTTCATCAAAATGCAAAACTCGTGATGGCGAAACATATCTGCTTGAAGAAAAATCAGTAGGCTTTAATTATCCGCCATTACACCCGCGTTGCCGTTCAACAGTTGCGCCTGTTATTGAAGGAGTAAGTAAAAACGGTTCACGAATTGCCAAAGATAAGAGCGGTAAATATATTGAAATTCCGTCTTCGATGAATTATAAAGACTATGAAAAAGTTTACATTAAAAAGGAAACAACACTTGACGAGTGGAATAAAATCAACCAGAAAAAATTGCCGACTGAAGCGGCGGTAGAATCGAAATTTAAAGAGCTTTTCAGTAAATTTAATTCAGATAATACAAAAAGTCCTGTTAAATTAGGCGATATTGCAGATAAAAGCCTTATAATGCCGACGCTGAAATATTTTGAAAAGCAAATTGTTACTCGTGAGGTTGAAAATGCTGTAATTATAACTTCGTCAAATGAAGTCTATCATTGTTCCGGAGATAAAAATAACATCAGTAGCATTTTGGAACTTGGCGATAAATTAAAAGGGGCTTATGTAACACATAATCACCCGATTGGCTCGGCTAACGAATATTCTTTCAGCAAATTAGATATTGAATTGTTTATTAAATATAAACTTTCGGTACTTCGCGGAATTGACGAAAAATTTATTTACGAATTAAATCGTAATTTTAAAGGTTCAAATTCCAAATTACCGACTGTTGAGGATTTAAAAGAAACTTTTTATGATTTCAGACATCAGATAGTTGAGAATATTGCTAAAGAGCTTAAGATAGGTTATCAGAGGTGGCAACGTGATGAATGATTTAGAAGAGCGTAAAGAAAAAGCTAATGAAGAGTATCGAGAATTAATAAGATGGGCAATTCGTGAAGAAGAAAAAGTTGTGGAACAGCTGAAAAAAGAAGGTGCGGTTATGGGGCTTGACGGTCATCAAGAAAGATTTGCTTACATTAGAGAATACGAAAAAAAGCGGTTGAAAGAAATAATTGCTAAGTATGATTTGCCTTATAATGTTTAAATTAATTGGCGTTGTTACCGCTAAATAAATTGATATAATTTTGAAGTTACCAAAATTGCCTGTTTTTGGTACGATTGATTTACAAATTGCTGAGTAAGTCATAATGAATATTGCTAACTAAAAAAGCGCACCGTCAAGGTGTGCTTTTCTAATTGGAGGTTGATTATAGTGACAGAACAAAATGAAGTAAAAATTACTCTGGACAGCTCATCACTTGATATTATGCAAGAAAAAGCAGATAAGTTGTTGGAAACTTTACAAAAAATCCAAGAAATTATTCAATCATTAAAAAGTATTTTGTAAAAAAAATCATTTATTGAAATTTTTTAATTGCTTTTCAAGTTTTTTAAATTCAGTTTCAACCTTTTTCAAGTCTTTCTTAAAATTATCGTCTTTGAAATGAATTTTATTCTTGCATTTAGGACAAACTTTAGTAGAACCAACTTCTTTAAACTTCAAAGTAATTTGAGCTCCGCATGAAGGGCAAGAAACTTGAAATTCTTGATTTTGTAAATTTAACGGCACAAAATTCCACTTCACTTTCGAGTTGAAATATATTTTAGTTACAATCACATTTAGAGCTATGAAACACTCACTTACCAAAAACTTTTTCCAAATCAGGCAATTTTGAGAAGAATTTTAAACTGTTTCCACTTGTACTTATGCAAATACCTGTCACATCTTAAGTTAAAGTTTCAAGCAACAGAACACACATCAAAAACCGAAAACTTTTTCCAAATCAGACAAATTAGGGAGAAAAATTTTTTTGTTCCTTAAAAGCAAAGTAAACTCCCACCACAACAAGATTTAATTTTAAGTGGCAACGAACAGAACACTAAAAACGGAAAACTTTTTCCAAATCAGATGTTTTTGAAAAATTTGAGAAAAGTCGAAAATTTTCTCTAATTCTCCCTAAAGACATTTTTAGGAAGAAAAAGATACTTGGTTTTTCAAGCAAAAATCCTCAAGTGTTCCAAACCTGTTCCATCTGTTGTTCTTCTGTAAATCCTTATTATTACTTACTTTGTAAGTTTTGGTAACAAAGTAACAATATATTATATAGAGTTTATAAAATTAGGCAAATTAGAGAGAATTGAAAGGAGTAAATGATAATAGCTCTCTAATTCTCTCAAAAGTGCCTGATTCAATGTAAATGTATAGAAATTACTGTGCGTTTCGTTTCTCTGTTCCAATTAATTGCGGGAGGTAAAAAAATGATGTCATATCGCTATTTGATTGGCTATATATCTGAATCGAGACATGGACAACATATTTTGAGCAAAATTTTTGTAAGGAATAAGCCAATCGCAACTTCACAAGATATTGAAGCAATTCAATTTGAATTGCAAAAAGAATGTAATGCTGAAAAAATTATTTTATTGAGTTTTTCAAAAATGGGGTATTTCGATGATTTATAAATTTGATGAGTTGAAAAAAACTTTCGATAAAGTGGCAGGACAGGCTTTTTTCTTGTTCCCATTTTTTAGGAGAGTGATTTTTTATGGCTATTATTACACTTGACCAAGTTATAAGACAGTCCGAACGTATTAAAAATTATTTTGAAAACGAATTGAACAGCGGCGAAATTGGAACGATTAACGGCGGAGCTAAATTTAATTACAACTACAGAAATGATGAACCGCCAAACATTTTGCAAGGCGTTGATTCTGCTGAAAATATTTTGTTTTCAGGTAAAAATGTTACAGTCCCTGCAAGTGCGTCTACCGTGACTGTTTGTAGCGACGGCTTTAATGATTTTAATTTCAATTTTGAAAGCGGGATTGTCAGCATTGCAAGCGGCGTTTCTAATTCTTCAATTATGGCAAGTGGAGCATTAACAATTTTTGGCAACGGCGGCGGTAATTTGTATCAAGCTGATAATTCTACAATTCTTAATTACTCGGCTAACGATACTGTTTTTTCTAGCAATGACGACGCTTTAAACACCGCGTTATCGTTAGGTACTGCTTATTATTTTCTGCAAAACAACATTATCAAGGGCGCAAAAAAACAAGACGCCGTAACTGATACTGTCAATGATTTTAACGATTTGGGCGTTGGCGACTTTATTAATTTTCAAAACTCCAACGGCGATTTAACAAATTTGATGGTTACGCTGAATTTGTATGCTCAAATGAAAAACCTTGAATCAACTGAAACTTATTCCAGTTGGGAAGAAATTAAAATTCAAAACAACAACAACGAAACTGCCGCAAATAACCGCACTGTTTTTACGGGAGGCGCGTCTTATACAAGCGGCAACCTTTATCGTACTGAAGTTTCTTGGTTGAACGGTAACGCTTTTGCATCCAGTAAAGGTAATCCAGCTAGTACCGGCGTTGACCAGAAACAGTTCGACAATCTGTTCATAGACTTTCAAGGCGAATTGAATACTAATCTTTCATTGAATGAAGATGCTGATTTAAAAATTGAGTCTACAAGCGGCGATTGGGATTATGGCGACGCTTTGTCCGGAAATTTACAGTACAGCTACAGAGTTCATTTTCCAATTATGATTGA
>ERZ842401.2820-NODE-2820-length-22526-cov-3.940323_pt1 | contig 22526 bp, 16 predicted proteins | sample MGYA00521270_ERZ842401 | MGnify/ENA primary metagenome ERZ842401 (study PRJEB31892, sample SAMEA3878208) | bioreactor metagenome | biome: Moose rumen | place: Sweden | collected 2011-10 | study: EMG produced TPA metagenomics assembly of the PRJEB12797 data set...
ACTTTTATTTTCATTTTTAATAGCTTAACAAAAAAATTGCTTTATATCAACAAATTATTTTTTACGATCTTTTAAAGTGTTTTTAAGATTACGGATTTCTTCTTCGTAAAACTTAATTTTTTCATCTATTTGCTTATCAGTCAAGGCATTTGCCTGCGTATTTTCAATATGTTGGTTTACACGCCTTTCAAAATCTCCAAGAATATTCATATAATTGATAAATGCTTCGTATGGCGATTGATACGGGTTTGGCTTGTAGTTGTAATCAAGATTTTCAAAAAACTGGGTACTCATGTAGTAAAAATAGTCGGAACACTGTATTTTTTCCCAAATTTTCAAAAGAACTTTGTTGGTTACCAACTTCATTTTATCCGACAAAGCATATAATTTGTCAAAAGCCTCTTGTTGAAGTTCATTACCAAGCCAAGGTTGCATATTGTGTTCCTTATTCATACCCGAAATAGGATGACTTGCAGTAAAAGGTGCCACAGGCTGATATTCCTTAATCGCTTGCGACGGGGTAGCAAATTTATAAACACCAGAACCTATTATTTTTTCTGTAAGATTTTTAAAAAACAAAAGTACATCACGATTATTAAATACCGCAGTATTAAGCACTTCGTAGTTAATACGAATGTTAATTACGTTATCGTATTCGTCTTGTTGAAAAAGTTGATTAGCAAAATACAACGGCGAAAAAAGTTTGTTATCCTTCAACCCATTTTCCATAAGTTGAGAAATACCTTGGTTTCTTGGCAAAACCTTAAGTTTTTCTGCCGCACCCGCAAAATAAACAAAATTTGGTCCACGTAAATCCAAACTTCTTCCTGCTCCCTCAACAAGCATTGTTTGAAATTTCATTTGCTCAACAACCTTAGCAATTTGATCGCTAAAAATAAGTTCAGTATTTTGAAATGTTTTTGGCTTAACCCCAAACATTCTTGCCAATGTTTGCGAATGTTGTTTTACCTGATGTTTAAATTCGTCCACATCTTTTAAAGCAGCAAGCGAATGATTGTAGGGCGTACAAATAAATTCTACACAACCTGTTGCAGCCATTTGTTTTAACAAATCCACAACAACAGGGCAATCTCTCTCCAATTGCTCAAGCATAGAACCCGAAATCGTAACCGAAAACTTAAAATTTTTCTTGTTATGTTTTATAAGCGAGAGCAACATCTCACAAGCAGGTTTTAAGCAATTGGCCTCGGCACGTTGTAACTGAGCTGTATCGGCAAAATCGTCGAAATAATAATTATTTGTGCCTATATCAAAAAATCTATATTTCCGTTGAATATAGGTCTTGTGTATGTTAAAATTTAGGCAAATTGTTTTCATATTTTCTCGTATTAAAAAATTAATATTTTTCGTCCGAATATTACACTAACGTTGCAATCTCAGATTCTTCTTGCCACACCGTTTTTGTTTCAATATGTGGTGTTTTGCTCAATTGTTCTGCTTTTTTATAAACCTCATTTATTTTTACAGCACAACTATCCCATTTAAGGCGATTAACCTCTTCGCGACCCGTACGAATAAAAAACTTACTCAACGCTGGATATTTCACAAGCCCATAAATAGCATCTGCCATGGCGTTAACATCCCAAAAGTCAACTTTTATTGCGTGTTTTAACACCTCCGCAACCCCTGATTGTTTAGAAATTATAACTGGCACATTGCTTTTTACGGCTTCAAGCGGTGCTATACCAAATGGTTCGCTAACCGATGGCATAACATACACATCGCTAACAGCAAAAAGATGACGAACTTCATCTTTTTTCAAAAAATTCGTAAAATGAAACTTATCGGCAATCCCAAGTTGCGCTGCCCTACTTATCATTCTATGAAACATATCACCATTGCCCGCCATTACAAATCGTACGTTTTTTAGTTTTTGCAACACCAAAAAAGCCGCTTCTATAAAATATTCTGGACCTTTTTGATATGTTATACGACCCAAAAAAGTAATAAGTTTTTCGCCTTTAGGCTTGGTATATTTTTTCTTATCTGGTTTAAAATCCACAGCATTATAAACCGTGAATACCTTTTTGGGATTAATACCATACTTTTCTACAACAATATCTTTGGTTAAATTGCTAACTGTTATTATGGCATCGGCACATTCCATACCATGTTTTTCTATTTGAAACACGCGGTCGTTTACTGCCCCACCGCTACGATCAAACTCTGTTGCATGAACATGTATTACCAACGGTTTTCCGCTAATGTTTTTGGCAGCAATGCCTGCCTCGTATGTAAGCCAATCGTGGGCATGAATTACATCAAAATCATACTTCTGCGAAAGTTTTGATGCTACCCTTGCAAACATTCCTGTTTCATTATATAAATTAGCTCCATACTTACCCGTAAACTCAAATTTTTCTGTTTTTTCAACAGTCTGTAAATCTTGAAATGTTATCTCAATAATTTTTTCTTTACCTTCCACCATAGCCACCATCCTACCCTCTTCGTCGAAATGCACCGTTTGAGGGTTGATACGTTTTCTTTCAAGTATTCGCTCTATCTGCTCTGCCTGCATGTAAGGATGAAGCATTGACGCGGTTTCTATGTAAATAAGTTTTTCCTTTGCTTCTTGCCAAGAGGTTTTGGTTTTATGTTTTATTATTACCTTTTCTTCTAAAGTTGGAGGTTGTTCAACGGCTATCCTTACCTTCCTATTTAAAATTGTAGTATGTTTTTCTACAAATTTGTTAGCCCCCGCAAAAACTGTATTTTTGGCTTTTTCGTCGCCAAAAACCTTGGGAACTACAAAAATAACCTTTGTGTCTGGCAATTTTCCCAATCCCGACACTATTCCATGACATGCAGTACCCAATCCTCCTGATATGTGGGGTGGAAATTCCCACCCGAACATTAATACCTTCATTTCTATTTTATGATAACCGTTTTTTTATACTTATCTATCAATGCTTTAATTCTAACAATCTCCGCCACCGCCACCGAGTCTATCACAGCCCCATCGGGAGTATAAGGCGGTGTACCATCGTATTTTTCACAAATAAGGTTGCCATTGTAGCCATTACAAGGGTCAAAATTGAGATATAACTTCTCAGCTTTGTCTATCCCATTGGCACCATAAATACGCAAATATAACTCGGCTAAAAAACCAGAGTACTGAGGTACAACATATCCAGTTTCTTGACTATAGTTGGGATGACAAGGAGAAAGCATTCTCAATCCGTATGGTGTAAGAAGATTATCTTCCAACTCAGCAAGTACTGGCGATGCTAAATACGCATTTGCAACACTATAAGGCAAAGCAAACGGCAACAATTTAGCTGGACAAGTTGTAAAATCTTTTATTCCATTTTTTATTTGACAAGCAATTGTATTACCAACCGAATCCTCAAAATTTCTTCTAAAACTATCTTTTATTCTATCGGCCACCATACGCGCCTTTACCGATAGTTCTTGTTTTCCTGCTGTAAGGGATAAATCAGCAGCGAACATTAAACCATTATATATCAACGCATTAAGTTCTGAAATATAATTTTTTTCATCATTATTTTCCAATTTTGCTGCACCAAATTCTCCAATATAAATCCCTGGTAAAGTATTTTCTGAACTACGCTGTACTATACGTTTTATAATATATTCAAAAGAGTTGAATATATTAACGGCATTGCCCTGCGAAAAATATAATTGTTGCAATGCCCATAAAAACCAAAAAGGTGTTTCTGGTTCCATTTTTTGCACTTGCAAAGCAATACTTCTCACTCTAAAATAAGCCTGCATAGTGTTCAACACACTCAAAAAACCATCAACATTACCAACAGAAAGTAATAGCCCCGGAGCCGCACGAAAAGCCTTACACGGCGACACTTTAGTATCGGGAAAACCAGTTATAATATAAGTACGATTTTTTCGTTGGCAAACAAACTGATTGGCAAGATATTTAAGTTCATCGCCATAGCCAATACGTTTTTTTTGTGCCATCAACTCATTATCAAACATCTCGTTAAGAGTACTGGGACTTTGACGTTTGGCTGATGCCGAAAATATCAATTGGCTACCTTTCGTAAGCACTACCTCAAAAAAACCCGGCATAAACAAGTCTTCTTGATATTGCCTACCATCCGCCTGATCTTTGATATACTCAACATTGTAATTCCAATCTGGTGCTGTTACAAACTCGCTTTTAATACTGGTTTGCATAAAAATTTGTAATCCTTTTTGTGCTGGTTTGTAAAGTATTCCATTGCGCACATTCTGATGCCCCGTGAGTTGCTCTTTTCTTAACCTAAGCAAATTGTCAGCATTTCTAAATGCTACCAATGGTCTAATTTGCAATACAACAGGCTGCTCAGCATTATCGAAGGTATATCTTATCAAAACGGTATTCTCCATTTGACAGAGCAACACTTCTTTTTTTAGCCTAATATTTCCTATCTGATAATTTACCTGTGGTATAGGATTGTCGGTAAGCGAATAAATAAACTGATGCCCAGTTGGATGGTATAAATTTGGATATTTACGAGTGCAAATATAAAATTGTCGGCCGTTGCTAATCAAACAATCATCGGTATTCGACAACAAAACTCTCAACCCACCATTATTATCGTCTGGAATGGATAACATACCATGCCAACTTCTCGTGTTACACAATATAGATGAAGATGCCATACATGCGCCAAGTCGGTTGCAATGCAAAGTTTCCTTTGCCAAGGCAACACCAAGGTCTAATATCTTTCCTGTTTCAGATAGGTTTATCTCAATCATTTCCGACAACTATTGACTTACAACACTTTAACTTTATATTTTTTGAACCTTAAACATTTTCAAATAATTTCTAAAATTAAATGTTTTATATTTGTTTTGCAAATTTTTTTTTGTAAAAAAACAAGGTTTATCAAAAAAAACAATAAATTTGCATCACACAACAGCACAGCATAGTTATACAATGGAAATTATCAAAAAAATAGTTGATTCTCAGGCTCAAAACCTCAAATACCGCCAAATAGTGGAAGCTATATCAACAGGTATCAACGACGGAAGCATAAAAGTTGGCGAACTTCTTCCATCGGTAAATCAAATGAGTTCAAAATGTGGAGTAAGTCGCGATACCGTCTACAAAGCATATACACAATTAAAAAAACTCGGGCTTATAGACTCTGTTCCAACTCGTGGATATTTTGCAGCCAAACCAGAAAGCAAAGTTTTTTTGCTATTAGACACATTTAAAGCCTACAAAGAAGTGCTTTATCACTCGTTTCGCAAAGCATTACCACAAGATATATCGCTCGACATAAGATTTCATCACTACAACATCAATGTTTTTGAAAATGCCGTAAAAGAAAGTATCGGACGTTATACAAAATATGTTATAATGAATTTCGACAACCGAAGAATAGAAAAAATAATAAAAAAAATACCAAAAGAAAAACTTCTTCTAATTGATTGGAATATACATTGCCGCGAAAATTCAGTATCAAGGGTGTATCAAAACTTTGGAAAAAGTGTTTATCAAGAATTGGAAAAATATGTCGAAAACATCAAAAAATACAAAAAATTTATATTTTTGTATCCAGAATTCACCGACCACCCAAAAGAAACTGTTGAATATTTTGAAAAATTTTGCAAAGCATACAAAATTGACTTTCAGGTGTTAAAGGATTCTAAAAAGCTTAACGTAAACAGCGGTGAGCTTTACTTTTTGGTTAGCGATAGAACATTGGCTATGTTTCTCGATCAATGCGCGGCAAAAAAATTTACTCCTGGTGTTGACGCAGGTGTTATTTCGTATAACGAAACGCCAATGAAAAAATATGTTGAAAACGGTATTACTGTAATATCAACAGATTTTGACGAAATGGGGAAAAAAGCGGCAGAATTTGTTTTAACAGGGCAAAACATAAACATTCAGATACCTACAAAAATAATTTTGCGCAATTCCCTTTAAAAACAAAGTTGAAGATATTTCGCAAGCCAATTTTTTTTGCTAATGAATTTAACAAACAATAATAATTTGTAAAACATTATGGCAATAAAAAAGTTGGCAAAATAATTTTTAACGTTAAAACAATGCACATAATTACAAAAAGTTACACTATTTACAAAAAAACACTATTGGTCATTGCTGTTGCCTTACTCTTTTTAACAACACCAGCATCGGCTCAAAACGAAAATTTCTTCGACTACCAAAACGGTCTATCAAGCAGTTTGATAGACAAGATATGTATTGATAGTAATGGATTTGTATGGGCAGCAACAGAAGACGGCCTTAATAGGTTTGATGGCAGCAGGTTCGTTACGTTTTCTGACAAAAAACATGGACTTGACGCAAATATGATAACCATTGTTAAACAAATTTCATCTGGCGAAATTCTCGTTGGCACCAACAAGGGGCTTTATGCATATAGTTACATTGACGGAATGTTTAGAAAACTAAATATTTTAGTCAACTCCACCAAAATACACCCATTTGTTTCCGATTTTGTAGAAACCGATTCAACCATTTGGATTACTACATCGGGATACGGACTTCTAAAATGCGATAAAAACCTAACAAATATAAGCGACTGCAACAATATAAACATAGAAATAAATAGTCGCTATCTTCACACTGTATTTGCAGACAAACAAAATAGACTTTGGATAGGTAGCTACCATAGCAATGTTTTTGTTTACGACATGCTATCAGGACATGCTCATAAAGTCGATTGCGATGGGTTACTACCAACAGACAACGACATCACAGCCTTTTGTCAAGACGACTCGCTCAATATTTACATTGGAAGTTCAAAAGGGGGATTACTAAAAATTACACCAAACAATAAAATTACACACATAAAACTACAAGACGGAGTAGAAAATTTTAGCGTTATATCACTTTTTTACGACCACCAACAACAACTTTGGGCTGGAACAGATGGCTTTGGTCTAAAAAAACTAAACCCAACAACACAACGACTTGAAAGCCGAACACCTGCAAGTTCGCCCTTCGACTTTTCTAAAAGCAAGATACATTCTATTGCAGAAGACTCTGACGGCAACATTTGGCTTGCTGTGTTTCAAAAAGGGTTATACTTACTTGGCGAAGAATCACAAACATTTGAAAACTATGGTTATAGAGCTTTTGGCGATGGCAGCATAGGTAGCAACAGTGTAGGAGCATTGGCTATAAACGGCGATGAAATATGGGTAGGCACTGATGGCGACGGCATATACATTATAACGCCAAATAACAACATTCAACACATAAAACTATCCCCAAAAAACGGAGAACTACTTTCTGGTAACATCATAAGCCTTTGCAATCAAAACGGTAAATACATGTGGATAGGAACATTTAACGACGGATTAATAAAAATGGAAATATCCACACGAAAAATAACAAAAATATATCGAAGTTATGCAGATAATCCATACGGATTAGAATCAGATAGAGTAAGTAGCATATTATCGTGCGGAAATAACAAATTTCTCATAACAACTTTTGGTGGATATACTGGTATATTTGATGCCAACACCGAAAAATTTTCACCAAACATATACGGCAGCAAAAAAAATCCAATATGGGCAAACAATATAACCGTTGACAAAAAATACAACCTTTGGATAGCTGCATACGACGGACTTTTAAAAATAGATTCTAATTCTGGCGCGGAAACAATGTACACAGCCGAAACAGGCTTTTTACCCGCCAACACCGTCAACTGCACTGCCATAGATACATTAGGTAGAATATGGATAGGAACAACATCTGGAATTATTGTATATGACCCCCAAAACGACACAAAACAATATTATTCCGACACTTGTGGACTTGCTGGCAATGTTATATGTAGCATAATTCAAGACAATAACGAAAATATGTGGATTGCAACTCGCCGTGGACTTAGTTGCATAAACATAAATACCAGTGCAATAACAACATACACCACTGCCGATGGAATAAGCAACAACGAGTTTTGTAGAACAGCATGCGTAAAAGATTCTCTTGGCAACATTTGGTTGGGTGGCACTAAAGGTGTTACAAAAATTTCTACAAAAAGTAAAAATGAAAAGCCCGACCCAGGAAAAGTTTTATTAACATATTTTCTTGTAAATGGCAACACAATAAATGCAGGCGACAAATCAAACGGTAAAACTATAACCGAAAAAGAAATAATACTTTCAGAAAAAATAACTATCAACGAGAGCGACAACATCTTCTCAATAGGGTTTGCTCCTTCGTGTCCTGCACGAAAAAAAAATACAACATACAAATACCGACTATTAGGATTCGACAAACAATGGAAACACTGCACAGCAGAATCACCACAAGCAACATTTACAAACCTTTCGCACGGCAAATATATATTTGAAGTAATTGCACAATACAAAGGTACAGAATCAGAAATACGTAGAATAAACATTACAATACTTCCTCCATGGTACAAAACAATATACGCCAAAATTGGATACATTGTAATAGCATTAGCAGTGTTAACATTAATATTACTTTTTATCTATGAGAGAGTTAAACGCCGTCAAGACGAAGCTGTCAACGAAATGAAAATGCAGTTTTTTATCAACATCTCTCACGAAATACGAACCCCATTAACACTAATTATAGACCCACTTGAAAAACTATTAAATAAGCCACAAGACGATGAAACATCAAGGCTATACAAAATAATGCAACTAAACTGCGAACGTATATACCGACTTGTAAGCCAACTACTTGACCTTAGAAAAATAGACAAAGAACAAGTAATGATGCGATTTGGAGAAACCGAAATAAATAGTTTTGTGTCGCATATAATAGCAAGCATAGCTCCAGCAGCCGAAACAAAAGAAATAACCATAAATCAGGCATATTCTCAAGAAAACATAAAAGCATGGATAGATCCCGAAAATTTTGAAAAAATATTACTAAATTTATTGTCAAACGCCATAAAATTTACTCCAATAGGTGGTAAAATATCCGTTGATACAAGCATAAACAACACAAAAAACACCTTAGAAATAAAAGTTTCTGATACAGGAATAGGGCTTGAACCAGAAGATATAAAAAAAATATTTCAACGTTTTTACCAAGTGAGAAACTCACAAACACGTTACAACACTGGTACTGGCGTAGGACTTCATTTGGCAAAATACCTTACAGAACTGCACAAAGGACAACTTTATGCAGAAAACAGAACAGACACACAAGGAAGTAGATTTATTGTAGAAATACCGCTGGGCAACAAACACTTACCACCCGATAGCCTTGTAACATCAGAAAACATCATAACTGCTCCAATTAGACAAACCATACCAACTCAAACAAGCAACAATACACCCCAAACTATACCTCAACAAACTGATAACAAAGAAAAAAATATAAATCAACAATTACCCAAACCCAAAACCAAATACAAAGTAATGCTTGTTGACGACGAAGACGGCATAAGAGAATATATTGCGCAAGAACTCTCGTCATACTGCAAAACATCAGCATATTGTAATGGTGTTGAGGCATATAGCAAACTTATTCTCGAAATGCCAGATCTTATCATTTCAGATATAATGATGCCAGAAATGGACGGAATAACTTTCTGCAAAAAAGTAAAGCACAACGCACAAACTGCCCACATTCCAATAATATTATTAACGGCACTTGATGACGATACCCACAAAACACAAGGCATGGAAATTGGCGCAGATATGTACATGGTTAAACCGTTTAACACCGACTACCTAAAAAAAGCAATTAAAAACCTTATCGAAAACCGCAAACGTGTAACCGATAAGGCTGAAAACCGCGCTGAAAATTTTCAAATAGAAAATCTACAACTAAAATCTGCAGACGAAATATTAATGCAAAAAGTAATGCAAATTATTAAAGAAAACATCTCACGTCGCGATTTAAATGTTGAAATGCTTGCCGATAATATTGGAATTTCAAGGGTACACCTTCATCGAAAACTAAAAGAAATAACTGGTCTATCGGCTCGCGATTTTATCAAAAATATAAGAATGAAACAAGCATCATATCTGCTTACCGTAAAGAAATTAAACATCAGCGAAACTGCTTATGCTGTTGGCTATTCCAACCCTGCACATTTTTCGGCATCATTTAAATCTTTTTTTGGCATACCACCACTTACATACGCCAAAACAGCCAACAATAATTAATCTCCTACCAATAAAATAAAAAAAAACGGGGCAAAAAAATTTTAATAATTTTTTTTACCCGTTTTTTTTACAATCAACTATAAAACTATTTATCAAACTTAACAATTAATTTTTCTCCGTTGTAATCTATTACCTTAACCATGTTGGCGAGTGCTGGTTTTTCTCCTGTAATGGTTTCGTCCACCAAAACAACATTAAACTTACGTGTCTGCTGCATGTTTTTAAAACTTCCCAAACGGTCTGACACCGACAATGTTTTTTCAGCATCATTCCAAGAGAAAGTAATTTTTGATAACTCTCCGTTTTCATATCCATAACCATCTCCGTCATCTTCATAAAGCGTGTATTGACCATCATCCCCAGGATAAACCCTAATTTCCAACGGTGTTGACAAACACTTAACTGCACGGTCTATTTCTGGCGACATCGGCAACACAGTACCTGCTTTTACCAATACTGGAATACGGTCTATTGGCGCATCCATTGCAACATTATTGCCACCTTTATAAGTCTTTCCGCTAAAAAAATCAATCCAAAGTGTATTTTTAGGTAAATATACCTGTCTCACTTTGGGACGTTGTGCCTTTTTACTTTCACGTGCAAAATCTGACGGTGTTTTCCAAAACAAGCGAAATCTTGCTGCTCCAGTTTGGTGATTTACGGTTTCGCAAACAATGGGATATTCTTTGCCTTTTTCAAGATTAACAAACTCGTAATAAGGCTCGTTACCATCAAGTTCAATTTTTAAAGTATCGCCATTAAATACTATTAAACGACTATCAAAACTTTTAATTTGAAACTGATATTTACCTGTTTCTGGTGCAACAATCTTACCTTCCCAATGTATCGAATACATGCTATCGGTGGTATATTCAGGACGACCAGTGTACCAATAAGCATCAATTTGAGAATCAATAGTTTCTCGAGTTAAATTTTTAAATTTATTATCATTGTAATACTTTGCCGATATACCTTGTTTGTTATCGTTGGTTCTAAACACCTCGGCAGGCACAAGTGTAGAAATTTGCGGAGGTGTGTTGTACATAAAATCGGTTACAGGACACACCATAATATTTTCGCCAAACATAAATTGATTGTCTATATCATAAACCATCGTATCGTTTGAGAAATCCATTGCCAAAGCACGCATCATTGTATAATCTTCTGTAGCACAACGAATTGCATTAGAATAAATATATGGCATTAACGAGTAACGAACCTTATCAAACTTTACAAGAACATCTTTATACTCTGGCATTTCCCACATTTCGCGGGGGGCATCACTACCATGACTGCGAAATATTGGAGTAAAAGTTCCGAATTGAAACATTCTTGTGTAAAACTCTTGATATGCAGGATCTTTTGCTCCGTATGTAAAAACGCCTTCATAACTACCAATAAGAAACGACCCAATATCAAATGTCCAAAACGGAATACCAGAAATGCAGAGATTTAGACCTGCAGCAATTTGTTTTTTATAAATCTCCCAACTTGCGCCAATATCTCCACTCCAAGGAATAGCACCATTGCGTTGTAGCCCTGCAAATGCACTACGTGTGAGTAAAACAGTACGTTTGTCGGGTGTAGTGCTACGCCAATCGCGATTTATATAATCAAGCATCACAAGTACATAAGGATTGAGATAACGCGTAAACGAACCAAGATAGTTTGGTTTCATACGTTTCATCTCATATTGATGGCTCTCTTTTGTCAAAGCATTCATAACATCGGGTTCTGTACTATCGAGCCACCAAGCATCAAATCCCTTAGATTTTACACCTTTATTGAGATATTCGCAATATAGTTTCATTGCATTAGGGTTGTAAACATCTATGTATCTAAAATTTCCCCATCCAAGTGGCTCATAGAGATAGCCTTTCGACAACATATCAAAATACATTGGGCTTTCAACACCTATACATGGCCAAACAGAAATCATTGTATGAAGCCCCATTTCATGAAGTGTTTCGGTCATTTTTTCGGGATTAGGGTAACGTGTGGAATCAAATTGCATACCGCTCCACTTTCCTGGTTCCCACCATTCCCAATCTTGAACCATCACATCTATTGGAACGTTTTCTTTTGTGGTGTAACGATTAGCAATGTCAACCACTTCTTGTTGAGTTTTATAACGTTCTTTACTTTGCCAATAGCCAAAAGCCCAAACAGGTAGGTTCTGAGCCTTGCCTGTAAGCCGTCTATAAGCCGAAATAACCCCATCAATGTTGGTAGCTCCAAGAAAATAATAATCAATATTATCACCCATCTCGCTCCATATCGAAAGGGTATCTTTTTGGGTATTGTTAAATTTTGTAAGGGAATAATTATCCCAAAAAATTCCATACCCATTGGAAGAAACCAACACTGGATTTACGGCATTAACATTACTTTGGCTCAAAAGCAGTTCTTTACCACGGTAATTCATAAAACCTTCTTGATGTTGTCCAAGACCATAAAGTGCCTGATTTCCAAACATAACAAACTGTTGACAAAGCGAATAACCTTTATCGTCAAAAGCAGTTATTTCTTTAAATTCTGGCGAAGCGGTTTCGTTTAAAAATGGCAACGAATCGCTATTAAAAAAACTAACGTTTCCATTTTTCTTATCAACTGTAACTATTATTTTTTCGGATTTTATTGTTAAAAAATCCTGTGATTCGTTTTTTTCGAGTTCAGGAACATCAGGATTTGCAGTTACACACAAACTTGTTTTTTTGTCGTTTCCACCCGACGGCCATTTTGTAACTCGTACAGCATCTTGAAAATAAAACTCAACTTTTACTCCTGATTTGTCGGGCAATGATAAAATTGCACCATTTTTAAAAAAAACATATCCAGCATTGTCAACGTTGCTACAACCAAACAACATAGCAACTACCGCTGATATACCCAAAAATTTTGATAGTTTCATATTCTCGTGTGTTAAATTGTTTTGACAAAAATATAAAATTTTCAAGGTTGGCAAACATTTTTTACACACAGAATAAACAACAAGAAATTTAGATTGTTTTGATTCGTCTAATTTTCATAACTTATTATGTTATAAACTTCTCCCTATAACATTTGCTTTCAGTACATAAAAAAATTATTCCGACGCAAATATATAAAAACATTAGTTCGGGCGAAATTATTTTTTCATAATAAGGTTACACATTAATCCAAGAAACTAACTAATTTTATCATGTTTATTCAATCGACATGACACCTTTATCATGTCGAAAAAAAGCAAAAATTTCGACATGAGATTTTTTTACTTCAAAAGAAAAAGGTATCTTTGCACAACAAAAACTACACAATATGATACACGATAACAACGTACCAAACAACAACTTACAGAAACTTCCGCCAAACATCAACTTTGAGACACCTGAAATTTTTAAAGCGTGTATCAAGGCTAACAAAGCATTGGCAGAACTAAAAGGATGCTGTTTGAGGTTGCCAAACCCTGAAATACTTTTGAATACAATAATATTGCAGGAAAGTAAATCTTCGAGCGAAATAGAGAACATTGTCACGACACAAGACGACTTGTACAAAGCCGCATTAGACGACATCGAAAAGATAAACAATCCTGCGGCAAAGGAAGTTTTATTGTATAAGGAAGCCATATACAAAGGATTACAACTATTTGAAAGCAAAGGTATTATCTCCACAAACATCTTGATAGAGATAATGCAAACTCTACGTTGCACACAAGAAGGCATAAGAAAAATCAGTGGGACAAAAATAGCCAATCCTATAACAAAAAAAGTTGTTTATACACCACCAGAAACTGAAGATATTATCCGAGAAAAAATGTTTGAACTGGAAAGATTTATCAACGACGACCAAACAGAACTGGATTCTCTTATTAAAATGGCTTTGATACATTACCAGTTTGAAGCAATACATCCATTCAGCGACGGCAACGGCAGAACGGGAAGAATCTTGAACATACTTTATTTGATAAAAGAGGGATTGCTCAATATGCCTATATTGTATTTAAGTCATTATATAATCAACAACAAATCAACATATTACAAACTTCTAAACAATGTTACACAAAAACAGGATTGGGTTCCATGGGTTTTATACATGATAAAAGCCGTTGAGGAAACAGCATTCTATACGTTAAAACAGATAGAGGCAATCCTAACCCTAAAAAACGACACGGAACAGAAAGTAAAAGATGTTCTACAAAACAACATTCACAAAGAACTTACAGAAATGCTTTTCACGCATCCATATATCAAGATTAAAGTGTTGGAAAACAAAGGAATCGCTAAACGTCAAACTATTTCCTCCTACCTGAAGAAACTTTCAGAGGCTAACATATTGTCTCCCGTAAAACTATGGAAAGAAACATATTACATAAATACAGGCTTATTTGAGTTGCTGTCTAAAGGTATAGAGATGCAAAACTGATTTTATCATGTTTATCCAATCGACATGACACCTTTATCATGTCGAAAAAAAGCAAAAATTTCGACATGAGAATAATTATCGGCAAAAAAAATAAAGCAAAAAAACATTTTACGGAAAGTGTATATTAAGATTAAAAACTTTTGCAGAAAGAATTATTTTATGTACCTTTGTATAAGAATCATAAGGCAACAATAATTATTGTCAATGGAAATAGAAAGAAAAACAAAAAAAATATTAGTAGAATTATTTTTAATAAAAAACCAATTCGTAGGATATAGTGAATTTTGTACACAACTCGGACACGGATTGTCCGAAAGGGCGATTGAACTAAAAAATAAATACAATATTGAATTGTATTTTCTTGTTGAGAAAGAATTTGACAGATATTTCGGGAATAATGTCAAATATATCACAATGTCACATAGTTTATTGCCTTATCTATATTTGTGTCCCACAAGTTTCGACATATTCCACGAAACAAGACAGACATGCAACTATTCTGCACCATTTAGAACAAAAAATGTATTGCTAACCGTACACGACATAAATTTCAAATACGAAAAAAAAGGAATAAAACTACAAAAATACACCAAAAGATTTAGCAAAAACTCAAAAAAAGCAAATTACATAAACTACATTAGTAATTTTGTAAAAGATGATGTTCATTCGTTATTTATTATAAATGCAGAAGAAAAAATTATATATAATGGAACTACCGACCTCAAACAGAATGTTCCAACCGAAAAACCTATTACTGACGGAAATGTCCCAAACGACAATTTCTTGTTTCACATTTCAGGACTAAATCCCAAGAAAAACATTCATCTATTAATAGAAATGATGCAATACTTACCAAATGAAAAAATCGTTATAGCAGGTAATTGGAATAGTGAATACGGTAAATCCAATAAGAAAAAAATAACAGACTTGGGATTAAACAACGTTATTTGCATCAATAATGTTAACGAAAAACAAAAAGCATGGTTATATGCCAACTGTAAGGCATTCTGTTTTCCGTCGTTATGCGAGGGGTTCGGGCTACCTCCAATAGAAGCGATGTACTTTGGCAAACCAGTTTTTCTATCCAATCTTACAAGTCTTCCTGAAATTGGAGGGAATTATGCCTTTTACTTTGACAACCTTTCGCCTCAAAATATGGCAGAAACAATTAACATGAACATAAAAAATATGTCAAATGACCTACCAGAAAAACTAAAAGCAAATGCTGCCAAATTTTCTTGGGAAAAATGTATTGATAATTACATAAACTATTATCTAAAAATATTAAATATAAAATAATTTATTTTCCTTATTTCTACTTTCCCAAATTTTCACCATAGTGTAAAATTTGTAATTAGCAGTATTGATTGCTTGAACAAGTCCTGTAATACCTAAACGGAAACCTCCTTTAAGAACGTATGCTTTAAAAAATCGTGCAGTACATTTCACAAAAATTCGTAGAAGCGAAATTTTTTCATTCTTACGCTTTATAATCTCGTTTTCTGTGTAATTATTAATCTTGTTGATTTGATCAAAAATTGTATCACTGATATGAACAAGAGCAAGTTCCATTTTTTCAGGCGGAATTTTATCTACAACACCATCGACTTTCGGAAAAGTATGAACATACTCAGGCCAGTCAGCACCATCACGCTTAAAAAACCTAAGTTGTGGATCTGGATACGATTGCTTAAGAAACTTATTCATAATGTAATTTTTGCGCGGAATATATAAACCAGCAGGACAATTTTCGTCTTTTATCCTTTCATACAAATAATTGCGCAAATCTTCTGTGATAATTTCATCAGCATCCACTACCAAAACCCAATAACTTGATGCCGAATGAATGGCAAAATTTCGTGCTGGTTCGGCACTGACATAATTCTTCTTTGGAAACGTAACAACCTTGCAACCATACTGTTGAGCGATTTCTACTGTATGGTCGGTGCTTTCCATGTCGCAAACCACAATTTCATCGAATTTCTTTGCCGCCTGCAAGACTTTCTCTAAATGCCTTTCGGCGTTGTAAGTGTTGATTACTACTGAAATTTTATCTTTCATCACAAATTAAAATTTAATACAAAAATCCAAACATCCAAAGCGGAACTCTATTACCAAAACCAGATTCTATACCATCAATAGCAAGATAACTCTGCGGAATGTTTTTTATTTGGTCGTAAGTTTTGTTTTGACCACCAACTTCAAAAAGAAACTTATTATCAACAAAAAAATCTCCTTGTTTTGGATAACAAACATCAAATAAAAACTGCAATTGATTAAAAAAGAAAGTTTCGCGCAAATTACCAATTTCTATCTTACCCGAAAGTGCATACATCAAATTGGTGTTATAAAGATAAACTTTACTCGGTGCAGTAAGATGCTTGTATGTCTTTGTCTCTTTGGTTAACAACGACACAATATTAGCCTTATCCAAAGTATATAACATCCTTAAAGTGCTATCACGCGTAGCACCCAATGCCTCAGCAAGTTTTGAAATGTTAACCTCAAATGGAACGTTACCCACTATAAGCATAAGCAATTTTTTTGTTTTTTCTACGGTAGCGTATGAAATATCTGTGGAAGCAGGCATATCACTCTCAATAACTAATTGAATAACAGAATTTAACCTTGTAAAATAATCTCCCTTTACTTCTTTTACAAATGGATAGCAACCAAATTGAAGATAATCGCCAAAATGTTTCAATATTTTAGTTTTAGAAGTTATCTCCATAGCAATATCCACATGATTTTCAAGAAGGTCGCTGAGTGCAATAGCGTTAAAATTCAACACTTTGGAAAATTCGAGATATTCTCTAAACGACATATTACCAAGCGTATACAACACTTGACGACGCGACAAATCACTCTTTGAATTATCGATTTCTAAAATCGACGAACCTGTATAAACAATCTTTAAATCAGGATAACTATCATAAAAATTCTTCAAATACAAACTCCAATCTTTAAACTTATGTACTTCGTCGAAGAATAAGTTTGTTATCCCTTGATTATAAAGATATTCCACAAGTTCTGACAGACTATTAGTTTTAAACCAAAGATTATCAAGTGATACCCACAGGGCTTTACTTTTGTCGGGAAAATTTTCCTTAATATATTGCAAAAGCAAAGTTGTTTTGCCAACTCCGCGTGCGCCACAAATACCAATTAATCGATCACCCCATTCTATTTTCTTGTAGAGATAACGTTTAAAATCCGTTTTAACCTCGGCAAGACGGCGACGATAAGTATTAAAAATAGGTTGCAAATCAGTCTGTTCCATACAAATATTATTAATTACTCTTGCACAAAGATAATAACTATTTTGCACTTTTCAAAAGTCAATTTAAAATATTTTTTGTACTTTCTAAAGTGCAATTATTGACAAAAACTGCACTTTCAAAAGGTCAAATTAACTGATAACATTCCATCAATTGTTTTGCCTGATTATCTTCCGAAAAACGTTGAACATATTTTTTACTTTGTTCTACTGATTTTTTACAAAATTCTTTATCGTAAAGAAATTTTTCTATTGCAGCCGACAATGCTTTTTCATCATCAGGATTAACGTATTGGCAATCTGGTCCGCCCGCTTCTTCGAGACACGACCCTGTGGCTGCCACAACTGGCACTCCGCAATTAATTGCCTCAATAATTGGGATTCCAAATCCCTCGTAACGAGATGGATAAATGAATACCTCGGCAAGATGATAAATCAGCGCAAGATCTTCAAACGGCACTTTGTCAAAGATATGCAACAAATTGTTGACACCTAATTTTTCGGCTTCTCTTTCTATTTCTAAAGTATATTTAGTTCTTTTTCCGACAATTACAAGCGGAAGTTTTTCTTTTAAATGCGGCAACGCTTTAACAATCAGCAGTGCATTTTTGCGTTCTTCTATGCTTCCTACATTGAGCAAAAATCTGTCGGGAAGATTATATTTTTGCTTAACATTCAACAATGTTTCGGACGAAATTTCTGTTTTAAAAACCTTGTCGCAACCTTGGTAAATAACCTTTATTTTGTCGGGAGATATTTTAAAAATCTCAACAATATCCCTTTTTGTACATTCGCTAACGGCAATAATTTTGTCAGCATTTTCGCACGCCTTGCGAAATTTGTAGGTGTAGATTTTGCGGTCGAAAAACTTGTAGTATTTTGGAAATTTCAGGAATATCAAGTCGTGAATTGTTACCACGCTCTTAGCATTTGTTTTTTTTATAGTTAACGGTAATTCATTGCTAAGTCCATGATATATAATGTTTTCGTATTCAGAAATTTCTTTACTAATTCCAAAAACTCTCCACAATGACGATAATTTTTTCCACAAACCTTTTTTTGGTAAAACTATCTCTATATTTGGATTTTGGTCCAAAATTTCTTTAAACTGTTGATTTTTATTTTCTTTGGTTAAGAATACAAGATACCTATTCTCCGGAAAAAATTTAGCCAACAATCCAATGATATGTCGGCTATAATTTCCGAGTCCTGTACGATTGTTGGCGGCACGTTTACCGTCAAAGGCTATGGTTAACGTCCGATTCATCAAACTCTAAATATGATTTATTGAGATTCAGATAATAAAAATTATGTTGATGCTGCTTGTTATGCGGTGGAATCATCATATAATCACCATACTTCTGAGAAAGATACTTATCGTATTGTTCAACACCCAAAAATTCATAACCCTCAAACATAATAGGTGTAGGCTTTCCGATGATTTCCTTTTTTAAAACACCCTTCCAACCATCATCATGGTCAACAACAAGATTAGATTTGTCGTAATCGTATGACATCATCAATTGACGCAATTTTTTCTTAATCCATTGCTTTGAATATAATTTCTGTGCCAAAAGCGGAATCCAACACGCTGGTCCATGACCATGCTTATAAGGGTCGCGATAAACCAAATAATTTACTTTTTTGTAATACTGATAACGAAAAAAATGCCACCACTGCTTAAATTTGCTATCAGGAACACCGTCAAGTGGAAAAATATCAAGATAAACGCCACCAAACGATTCGATATATGTTTTTTCAATAAGTGTAGTTGTCTTATCATAAACCTTAGCAAACGGTGCTGAAAATTCATTTACATTTTCCATACATCTAACCTCGAAACGCTCAGGTAGAATTTTTGAAAAATTTTGCATCAAATAGTCATAATCCTTTCTTGGCATTGCAATATCCGCATCATCGTCCCACGGAATGAAACCCTTGTGCCTGACCGCGCCGAGCATCGTACCAGCCGTAAGATAATATCTAAGATTGTTATCCTTGCAAGTTTTGTCCACAGCCTGAAGGATTTCGAGAATCTTCATCTGGAGAGGTCGAATTTCGTATTCTGCCATAATCGTCAAATTTTCATGTCTTTAACCTTCTCATAATCCTCAACGGTATCAATCTCCATTGAGAAAAAGTCCGTTGTGTCCAAATATTTGAACAAATATCCTTGCGGAATCAAACGTTCAAAACATTTTTCATAGAAAACATTGTTCAAGCCTTCTTTTTCAATCATTTGATGCAGTTCCTTGAACAACGCAACAGAATATTCAGCCGACATTTTTTCCAAACCTACGGACTCGCCAATTGCTTTTTCAATACTACATATTTTACTAATTTCAAGAACATTACGATTTTCATCAGAAATGATTTTTATTTCCTCCTCGCCGAGTTCATGGCGATTCATCGCAAGCACATTTGAGCTTTTGTCCGCTAACAATGCAGAAATAATGTCTTTTGAAAACAAAATATCGCTATCAGACAATATAAAATCTTCACCACAGACAAAATCTTCCGCCAAAAACAACGAATAGATATTGTTGGTTGTGGAATAATCTCTATTCTCAATAAATTTTATACTTATTTGTGGGTAGTTTTTGGTAACGAAATCTATTATCATTTGCTGCAAATAACCAGTAACAATCAACAATTCAGTGATTCCATTTTCCACAAAATTATCTATTGTGCGTTGCAAGAGCGTTTTGCCGTTGATTTTCAACAAGCATTTCGGTGTATTGTCGGTTAGAGGACGGAGTCGCGAGGCTATACCCGCTGCAAGTATTACGGCTTTCATTTTTGTTGTGTTTGTTTTTTTGCAAAAAAATCATCTAAAAATTCAATTGGTGTCATAACCTTAAAGTAAAAACTATCAAAATCCTTTTTGTTTCTTGTAACAATTACGTCTGCATTTGTCGAAATTGCCGATTTGTATTGAACAGAATCTTCAAAGTCTTTACCAAAAAGTGCTAAACCTTCCTTAATTTCCTTTTCGCCAACTGGCGCAATCTTGCAAAGTTTTGATAGACCATTCAATAAATTATATAACTCTTCCTTACTATAACTTTTTCGCAATAGACAAAAAGCATTTACAAAGGAAATACCTGAAACAGCCATTTCAAAAGCATCTTTTTTTGCAAGTTCAAATATCTGCGATGCAGGAAGATAAAAATCTATCCGCTTGTCATAAAAATCAATTATGACATTTGTATCAATGAATACCCTCATATTTTTCACGTAAAGCATTATACAAATCTTCTTTGTAATCATCAGCAACAAAAGTTCTTTCTTTTGGAGCCAATGACTTCACAAAATCCGATATTGGATAATCCCACCAAATTGGTTTTGGATTCGGAATGGTAATACCACGATTTTCTGCAATTTCTGAATTATCATTTTTCTCATCTTCCTCAAATTGTACAGACATTTTTTCAGTTTTTTCTGTTATTTTTTTTGACAGAAAGTTCATTATCCTTACCATTTGAGAAAGAGTTAGTTCAGAAAGCGATTTTTCAAGCATATTAATGCTCTGTTGTGAAATTGAATTCATTTTCCAGCGATTTTCTTTATGGTATCAATGACAATTCTATTCTGTTCTGGACGACCAAGAGTGATACGCAAATGAGTGTTTATGTCTAGTTCGTTCATAAACTTGATTTTGTAATCCTCTGACACCAAAGCATTTTGCAACGATTCTTTTAGTTCAATTGGATATTTTATCAATATGAAATTAGCCTGCGATTTATAAACTTTGAAACCTGTTAATGCCCCAATCTCGCTTTCATAAAGTTTTCTATCTTGATTCATTCCGTCAGCAATATTGCGATAATAATCAGTGGCTTTAAGGGCTGCAATTGCAAGTTCTTCCGAAATACGATTGTAGCCGAGGTACTTGTTTCCAAAACGATTGAATTTTCCAAGTCCACTACCCGTAAAACCAAATCCCATTCTCAAGCCCGGTAATCCGTAAAATTTACTCAAAGTTCTAACAATCAAAAGATTTGGAAATTCGTCTATCAGTTGTTTTATATAACTATTATCTCTGTTGACGTATGATGCGTATGCCTCGTCAATAATTATAAATGTAGTCTTTGGAGCCTCTTGCAATAGATTTTCTATTTCTGACGGAGAAAGCGCATTTCCAGTTGGATTATTTGGTGACGCAAGGAGCAAAATCTTCGGATTCAACTCGTGAAGCACCTTCGTAAGCGTCTCCATATCATAACGATACGTATCACCATCCTCATACAATGGATACTGAACCGTCTTACCATCAACCTCATCGGCAATAGACTTATAATACCACCACGAAAACTTTGGCACAAGCATCAAACGATTGTGGTCAGCAAGAGTTAAAAAGTAATGTACGGCCTCTTTCAAAAGGTCTTCACCGCCATATCCGAGCATTATCTGCTTTTCATCAATCCCATATTCTTGAGACAAGAAAACAGAAAAAATGCTTTTTTTCCCTTCATCATAAATTCGAGTATAAAATCCAAGTTTCTGTGTATCAAAATTTTTAAACGCTTCTACCACTTGTGGCGCAGGAGCAAAATTAAATTCGTTTCTATCTAAAAAATTCATAATAAATCAAAAGTTTTGTTAGAACTACAAAACTACCAAATTTTAGTAACAACACAAACTTTATATCATCTAAACACAGATCGTAGATTCAAACCGCAAGTGCAATTTTTTTCATTTCCATTTGGAACACCTTTAT
>ERZ842401.2821-NODE-2821-length-22523-cov-6.557059_pt1 | contig 22523 bp, 19 predicted proteins | sample MGYA00521270_ERZ842401 | MGnify/ENA primary metagenome ERZ842401 (study PRJEB31892, sample SAMEA3878208) | bioreactor metagenome | biome: Moose rumen | place: Sweden | collected 2011-10 | study: EMG produced TPA metagenomics assembly of the PRJEB12797 data set...
AGAGCAGCCGGAAATCCGTTTCATCATCTCCAATACCACCGAGGCGGGTATCACTTTCGATGACAGCTGCAAGTTCACCGACGCTCCGGCTTCTTCTTATCCGGGCAAACTGGTGCAGCTGCTCTTCCGCCGCTATAAGACTTTCAACGGCGATCCGACCAAGGGTCTTATCTTCATGCCGTGCGAGCTGATCTTCCTCAACGGACACCACCTCAAAGACTGCATCCGCAAGTATATCGAGCTCTGGAAAGACGATTTCGGAGCAGACTATGAGGGCTTCAAAGAGTGGTTCGAGAAATACAACTACGTCTGCGCTACCCTCGTGGACCGTATCGTACCGGGCTTCCCGCGCAAGGACATCGCCGAGATCCAGGAGAAAGTGGGTTACAACGACAACCTCGTTGTGCAGGCTGAGATCTTCCACCTCTGGGTGATCGAGAAACCGGAGAACATGTCTATCGCCGAACTGGAGGCTGAGTTCCCTGCTAACAAAGCCGGTCTGAACGTCCTCATCGCAGAGAGCGAGAAGCCGTACCACGAGCGCAAAGTGACGCTGCTCAACGGCCCGCACACCGTCCTTTCGCCGGTTTCCTACCTCTCCGGCGTGAACATCGTCCGCGACGCTTGCAACCACGACGTACTCGGCAAATACATCCACATGGTGATGTTCGACGAGCTGCTGGAGACGCTGAACCTGCCGAAGGAGGAACTGAAGGCTTACGGCGAGTCCGTGCTGGAGCGTTTCAACAACCCGTATGTGGACCATCAGGTAACCTCGATCATGCTCAACTCCTTCCCGAAATTCGAGACACGCGACCTGCCGGGTCTGAAGGTTTATCTGGAGCGCAAGGGCGAGCTGCCGAAGGGTCTTGTTCTCGGTCTGGCTGCTATCATCGAGTACTACAAAGGCGGTACCCGCGAGGACGGTGCTCCGATCCAGCCGAACGACGCACAGGAGATCATGGACCTCTTGAAAGAACTCTGGGCTACCGGCGACACCCGCAAGGTGGCGGAAGGTGTGCTCGGTGCAACCGACATCATCTGGAAAGAGAGCAAAGAGGACCTCAACAAGATCCCGGGTCTGACCGACATGGTAGAGCTGTACCTCAACTCCATCGAGTCTATCGGTATGCTCAAGACCGTTCAGCTCATGCTCGCAGCCGACAAGGTGGATGACGTGATTGCAAAGATCAAAAGTTTGTTCTAATTAGACCGCTAACGCTGACAGACGCCAAGTGGGCGACCGCTACGCTGACAGAATACGGACCGAATTACACCATGCGGATGGTAAATCGGTCTGTCAGTGAGCAAAGCGAACGATCTGTACTCTGTCAGCGAACGAAGAGAGCGGTCTGTACTCTCAAATAAACAAATTTTATGACCAATATTCTGAAAATCAATCCTGCCGACAATGTGGTTGTAGCGATACAGCCGCAGTCGGCAGGTGCTGTTATCGAAGTGGATGGCAAGCAGATCACCGTTCTGGAGGACGTGCCTGCCGGACATAAGATTGCCATTACCGACCTCGCTGAGGGCGAGAACGTCATCAAGTACGGTTTCCCGATCGGACATGCCAAAGAGGCGAAGAAAGCCGGCTCTTGGATGAACGAGAACAATATCAAGACCAACCTCGCCGGACTGCTCTCCTACGAGTACCACCCGAAAGAGGTAGTGCTCAATATCCCCGATGAGAAACGCACCTTCATGGGCTACCGCCGCAAAGACGGCCAGGTGGGAATCCGCAACGAAGTGTGGATCATTCCTACCGTAGGCTGCGTGAACGGAATCATCCAACGCTGCGCGGAGCGCCTGCGTCAGGAGACCGGAGCCGACAATATCTTCGCTTTCCCGCATAACTACGGCTGTTCGCAGCTCGGCGATGACCACGAGAACACCAAGAAGATCCTGCGTGACATGATTCATCACCCGAACGCAGGCGCTATCCTGGTAGTGTCCCTCGGTTGCGAGAACAACCAGCCGGATGTGTTCAAAGAGTTCTGCGGCGAGATAGACGAAGACCGCGTGAAGTTCGTAGTGACCCAGAAGATCGAAGGCGACGAGGTGGAATACTGCATGCCGATCCTGCGCGAGCTGTACACCAAGACCCAGCATGACAAACGTGTGCCGGTGCCTCTGTCCGAGCTGCGCGTGGGTCTCAAATGCGGCGGCAGCGACGGTTTCAGCGGAATCACAGCGAACCCGTTGTTGGGTATGTTGAGCGACTGGCTCGTGGCACAAGGCGGTACAACCGTACTGACCGAGGTGCCGGAGATGTTCGGAGCAGAGACGATCCTCATGGACCGTTGTGCCAACAAAGAACTCTTCGACCAGACCGTCAGCCTGATCAACGACTTCAAGGACTATTTCCTGTCCCACGGCGAACCGGTAGGCGAGAACCCGAGCCCGGGTAACAAAGCTGGCGGTATCTCGACTCTCGAAGACAAAGCCCTCGGCTGCACCCAGAAATGCGGCAAGTCGCTGGTACGCGGCGTGATGCCTTACGGCGAACGGCTGCAAGTGAAGGGTCTGAACCTCCTTTCGGCTCCGGGTAATGACCTCGTGGCTTCGACGGCATTGGCTTCCTGCGGATGCCATATGGTGCTCTTTACCACCGGACGCGGTACGCCGTTCGGTACCTATGTACCGACGATGAAGATCTCCACCAATTCGAACTTGGCGAAGAACAAACCCAACTGGATTGATTTCAACGCCGGTGTGATCGCCGAGGGCGAACCGATGGAGGAAGTGGCAAAGCGTTTCGCGGAGTTTGTGATTGCTGTAGCAAACGGCACGAAGACCAACAACGAGAAGAACGGCTATCACGAGATAGCGATCTTTAAGAACGGTGTCACTCTTTAGCCTCTTTTATCCCCGCGTGTGCCCGATGTGCGGGCGGTATATCGGGGAAAACCTCACCCCGACCCTCCCCACAGGGGAGGGAGACAGGTTTAATACCGGTGGGGAGATTTGTGAGGATTGTATCACGGCTTTGCCACGCACGGAGCAGGCGGCTATCCGTCAGAACGGCACCGAGATGGCGTTGACGGGTAAGACTAACGACTTCGTAGCAGCCGCCAAAGCGATGCATCTGACCCGCGCTGCGGCTTTCCTCTTCTACGAGAAAGACGACCCGATCCAGCGGCTGATACACAGGATGAAATATTCCGACCAGCCGCTGATCGGCTATCAGTTGGGAAGGCAGGCAGCGATGGAGGTGCAGGACACGGATTTCTTTGACGGGATAGAGGTTATCATACCGATACCGCTGCATCCGAGAAGACTCAGAGAGAGAGGTTACAACCAGTCGGAATACATCGCCCGGGGAATAAGCGACTATACCGGTATCCCGGTGGACACAAGCCATGTAACCCGTATCCGCAATACGCCCAAACAGGCGCTGCAGAGCGGCGAGGGACGAAAACATAATGTGGAGGACGCTTTCGGCGTGAACCATCCGGAGCAGATGTACCATAAGCATATCCTGTTAGTGGACGATCTGGTCACTACCGGCGAGACGATGCGCTCCTGCATCCGGGCAATGCGTCTCTTCCGGGGCGCGAAAATAAGTGTCTTTGCACTTTGCAAAGCAAAATAAAATGAACAAATGGTAAATGAGAAAATGACCAAATGTTATGATTTTTTAATTATCGGCGGCGGCGTGGCAGGCATGAGTTTTGCTCTCAAGGTGGCACGCGCCGAGAAATACCGTATTGCCTTGTGTTGCAAAACGACGCTGGACGAAGCGAATACAGCCAAGGCGCAAGGAGGCATTGCCTCCGTCACCAACTTGTTGGTCGACGATTTCGACAAGCATATCCATGACACGATGGTAGCCGGCGACTGGCTGAGTGACCCTGCGGCAGTGGAGCAAGTGGTACGCAATGCCCCCAGAGGCATTGAGGAACTCGTCAACTGGGGCGTTAATTTCGACAAGAAAGAGGACGGAACCTTCGATCTCCACCGCGAGGGAGGGCACTCGGAGTTCCGCATCCTGCACCACGCTGACGACACGGGTTTTGAGATCCAGCGCGGACTGATGGAAGCGGTACGCAACAACCCCTATATCGAGGTGCTGGAGAACCATTTTGCCGTGGAGATCATCACGCAGCACCACTTAGGCGTCCGTGTGACGCGCCGGACACCGGATATAGAGTGCTACGGAGCATACATTCTCAATCCTGAGACCCAGAAGATCGACACCTACCTGAGCCGCATCACGCTGATGGCTACCGGAGGAACGGGTGCCGTCTATGCCACGACGACCAACCCGGAGATAGCTACCGGTGACGGTATCGCGATGGTCTATCGTGCGAAAGGACAGGTCAAGGATATGGAGTTCGTGCAGTTCCACCCGACTTCTCTTTTCAACCCTGCGGAGACCCATCCGGCGTATCTGATTACCGAGGCCATGCGCGGGTACGGAGGTATTCTGCGCTTGCCGAACGGCGAGGAGTTCATGCAGAAATACGACCCGCGTCTGTCGCTCGCTCCGCGCGACATCGTTGCACGCGCGATAGATAACGAGATGAAGATTCACGCGATCGACCATGTCTGTCTGGATGTGACCCACAAGGACCCGGAGGAGACCAAGCATCATTTCCCCAATATCTATGCCAAATGCCTCTCTATAGGCATTGATATTACAAAGGAATACATCCCGGTAGCGCCTTGCGCTCACTACATGTGCGGAGGTATCAAAGTGGATCTGGACGGTCAGTCGTCTATCCGCAGGCTGTACGCCGTAGGCGAGTGTTCGTGTACGGGTCTGCATGGCGGAAACCGGTTGGCGTCCAACTCGCTCATTGAAGCCGTCGTCTATGCCGACGCGGCTGCCAAACACAGTCTCTCCGTGATTGAAAACTATGATTTCAACGAGAAGATCCCGGCATGGAACGACGAAGGGACCATGTCTATCGAGGAACGCGTGCTGATCGCCCAGGACGTCAAAGAAGTGGGTCAGATCATGTCCACCTATGTCGGGATCGTGCGTTCGGACGTACGTCTGCGCCGTGCATGGGAGCGTCTGGACGTGCTCTATGAGGAGACCGAAGACCTCTTCAAACGCGTCAAGGCAACCAAAGAAATATGCGAACTGCGCAATATGATCAATGTGGGTTACCTGATCACCCGTCAGGCTATCGAACGCAAAGAGAGCCGCGGACTTCATTACTCCATCGACTACCCCAAGACGAACAATGATCACCCGCAAGAGGTGTGGTAAGGTGAAAGGTGAAAATTGAAAGGTGAAAGGTGAAAGGTGAAAGGGATTTCGTTATATAGTGTTATTCCTGTGCGGGCAGAGGCGCGTGAGGGCGCGGAGCAGAACACCCAGATTCTGTTCGGCGAGACCTTCGATATCCTGGAGGAGCAACCCCGATGGCTCCGCGTCAGACTGCATTTGGACGGTCAGGAAGGGTGGGTGGATGCCAAGATGGCGACACCGATGTCTCCGGCGGAATACAAGACATACCGGGCGGATTACTCTTCAGCCGCTATAGTAGCAATGCCTATGGCATACGCCGTAAGCGAGAATAACGGTCAGACGATCCCCCTCACCGCCGGTACGAGGCTGGCTAAGTACTGTATAACCTCTCCCCAGCCCTCCACCCAGGGGAGGGAGATAAAGATCGGACGGTTCGAGGTGCTGGGCGTAGGGTTCCGGATTGATCCCGGTATGGTGATTTCAAAAAGCCTCGATCTGAACGAACAAAATCTGCTGCAAGCAGTCCGTTTCTTCCTCAATATTCCGTATTTATGGGGCGGCAAGAATGCCATGGGCATGGATTGCTCGGGTTTCACCCAAGTGATCATGAGTCTTTTCGGCAAACCGCTCAAACGCAATGCAAGCGAACAGGCAGAGCAGGGAAGAAAGATCGCGGATGTGTCCAAAGTGCATGCCGGAGATTTGTTGTTTTTCGACCACGAGGACGGCAAAATCTGCCATGTGGGGATTGCTATAGACAGTGAGCGCGTGATCCACTGCTCGGGACGGGTAAAGGTGGAGAAACTTGATTCCAAGGGTATTTTTAATGCCGAGACGGGAGAATATTCACATCATTTGGTTTCGATACGAAGAGTGTAAAATATGAGCAAGAAGATCGTTGTTTTCACCGGTGCCGGTGTGAGCGCCGAGAGTGGTCTGGGTACCTTTCGTGACTCAGACGGTTTATGGGAGAAATACCGTATAGAGGATGTCTGTACGCACGAGGCATGGTTGCGCAACCCGCAGCTGTGTGTCGATTTCTACAACGCGCGCCGCAAAGACACCTTGGCTGCGCAACCGAACGCTGCGCATATAGCGATAGCGAAGTTGCAGCAGGCTGTGCCCGGCACGCGGATCATTACCCAGAATATCGACGATCTGCATGAGCGCGCCGGAGCAACGGAGGTGGTCCACCTGCACGGCGAGATCACCAAACTGCGCTCGGAGAAGAACGAAACGGCTACGGTGCCTTTGAAGGGATGGGAACAGCACTACGGTGACCGCCATCCGGACGGCTCTCTGCTGCGACCGTATATCGTCTTCTTCGGCGAAGGAGTACCCTATTTCGACGAAGCCTGCCGCATCGCTTCGGAGGCGGATATTATGGTAGTGGTAGGTACCAGTCTGAATGTTTACCCTGCCGCGTCACTCATTCATTACGCGCCGAAAGACTGTCCTATTTATTTCGTCGATCCGGGGCAGCCGGAGTTCGGCATGTGGGCTGACCGGATTACCCACATACGCAAAAAAGCCACGGAAGGCGTGCCTGAACTGGTGGAGAAACTCTTGAAAGAGTTTAGTGTTTAGAGTTTAGTGTTTAGGGGTTATTTGAACCCGAAGACGAAAAAGACTGCGCCGATCAGCAGCAGGCAGGCTACGAAATGATTCCAGCGCAGCGGCATGTGAAACGCTACTGCGGAGAAAATCACAAAGATCATTAGCGTGATCACTTCCTGAATCACTTTGAGTTGCATCAAGGAGAACGGACCTCCGTTCCCCTCAAAACCCATTCGGTTAGCCGGCACTTGCAGGCAGTATTCGAAGAAAGCTATCCCCCATGACAGGAGAATGACGAAGATCAGCGGCGTGGCATTCGTGAAAAAGCCGGTTTGCTGCAGTTTCAGGTGCCCGTACCAGGCAAGCGTCATAAATACATTGGACGCGAGGAGAAGGAGGATGGTGTATAAAGCGTTCATAGGCGATTATCAATTTACAATTTACAATTATCAATTCACAATTTGCAGTTCGGGAGATAGTCCGTTTTGATATTTGTCAATGCGCCGTAGATCGAGTCCAGCGCTTCGGGGTTCAGAGCCTTGATCTCCTCCAGCAGACCTTTCACTTTCTCGCGCGAACTGACGTGTTCGAACGGACATAGTTTGGTCTGTTTTTGGTAGTTGCGCATAGCGGCATAGGTGATGATATCCGCTTCATCAATGAGACACAGCGGCCGGATGAGTTGCAGCGGCATTTTGTCCATCTGCAGTATTGGCGGCATAGTGGCGTACGCGCCTTGGAAGATCAGGTTCATCAGCAGCGTCTGGGCTATGTCGTCGCGGTGGTGGCCGAAAGCGATCTTGTTGCAGCCTATTTCCTGCGCTGTGTTGAAGAGTTCTTTGCGCCTGAACCACGAGCAGAGAAAACAAGGAGAAGAGAGAGACTTATGATGGGAGGGAGACTCGTTACGGGGAGAGGAAATTTCGACATCCCGTACGAGGAGCGGCACTTTGGCCTCGTCGCAGAAAGCCTGCAGATAACTGAGGTCGGTGTGATAGTCCCTCTCTCTGACACGCACATGCAGGGCGGTAACCCTAAACCGCGGGACGTAAATCTGTGCGCGACGACCTAACAGTTCGGTCAGCAGCAGTGAGTCTTTTCCGCCGCTCAGACCTATCAGTATATGGTCGCCGTCCGCGATCAGCCCATAGTCCGCGCATGCCTTGTGAAACCGTTTGGTCAGGCGCTCAAGCTGTTTCTCCTGCGCTATCTGTTCCGGCGTTTTAGTCAAGGGAGTTCTCTTTGTTAATCGTGATCATTTCATTCACTTTGCGACTCGCCTCGCGCTGCAGTTTGATGCAGAAATAGATCAGCACCAGAGAGCATACAGAGGCTGCAACAGGACTGACGCTGCCGCTCATGGCGATCGAGTCATAGACGCCGTGCGCTACAAACGGCACAAGAAAGATCTTGGCTGCGTTCTTGCGGGAGGGGTCCACAAAATGATAAATAGCATAGTAGAACCCCATCATGATGGCAAAAGCGTAGTGACCCGGCACCGCCAGCAACGCGCGCATGGTAGCGGTACTCATCCATTCTTCGCCGCTCATGACGACGTACCCGATATTCTCAATGGTTGCAAAACCGAGACTGACGAACACCGCATAGACGATGCAGTCGAAATGTTCGTCGAAATGCGGGTTGCGGCGCAATAAAAGCCATAGTGCCAGCAACTTAGCCCCCTCTTCCGGCAATGCCGCCACGAAGAATGCCATCGTGGTAGATCCGAAGAGAGTGGTAGGCTCGCCTTCGCCGAAAAGAAGGAGGTGTATATACTGCTCCAGAAAAGCGACCGGCAGACAAATCAGTACTCCTGCAAGAAACGCGCGCCATATCCATCGGAAAGGCTCCGGATGCGGGTCTTTGCGCCAGATGTACAGACCTAATAGCATTGCGGGCAGCACGGCGGCTGCAATCATGATGTAATACATAGAGTGGTAGATTTAGTTATATTTGTTTTGGCTGTTCAGCAGTGTGCGGAAGGCTTTGGACGGTTTGCCTTCGGGCGTGAAGGACCCCATGTCATATCCGCCCCAGCCGAGAGGGATATACTCCGCCGGACGCCAGCCGCCGTACACCTCCGGCTCCCAATAGAAAATACCCATGCAGGAGTCGATCTGCTCCATCCGTTGTACGAAGTCGGTCATGACGGTGTTGGAGAGAGCTTCAACAGAGTCGTAAACAGCCCCTTCTCCGTAGTTCATCATGCCTACTTCGCATATCATCACCGGACAGTGGAACTCGCTGATCAGTTGCCTTACGTTGGTCTCTGCGAGGTCGTTCATCTCCGGCCAGGACTTATGGCACCAAGCCTCCATCATCGGATAGTGGCTCAAGCCGATCATGTCCCATTGGCCGCCGTGTTCCTTCATCGCCCGCCAGAACCAGTCGCGGTACATATATGCGTTGTCCACATGTACGATTACCTGAATATCCGGGAAGGCTTCTTTGGCGGCTTTGTATCCGACTGCGGTGAAACCGGCGTAGCGGTCCCAGCAGCCGTTGGCGTTGTTGTCTTCGTAAACCAATTGTCCGACAGGCCAGAGCATGCCGTTCGGCGTCTCGTTGCCGATCTGAACCCACTCGGGTTTGATTCCCTTCTCTTTGAGCGCATACAGCACGTCGAGCGTGTGCTCACGCACAGCTTCGCAGAGCTGGTCGTAACTGTATTCCTGCCATGCTGCAGGAATGGTCTGGTGCTGCGGGTCGGCGAAGAAATCCGAGTAATGGATGTCAATCATCAGCCGCAACCCTTCCTTAGCGGCGCGCTCCGCAAGCGAGAGCATGTCCTCTTTGTTGCTCCATCCCGTTGCGTGGTTTACCCATACACGGAGACGAACGGCGTTCATGCCGTATTTGTGCAGAAGTGCGATACAGTCTCCAGACTCCAAACTCTCATCTCTAAACTTTACGGAGTCGCTCTCCATCTCGCTCAGCCAACTGAGGTCGCCTCCTTTGGCCCAGGAGCCGCGGGGGGAGTCCGTACGGTAATAACAACTCGTCAGCAACAGACTGACCATGAGGCATAAAAAGGAAATTCGTTTCATATTGTCAGGTCTTTCAATAAAACAAGCGGGACATGACTTTTGTCATACCCCGCTCGGTACCGCGAGCCGGGGTCGAACCGGCACGCCCATCACTGGGCAAAAGATTTTAAGTCTTTCTTGTCTACCTATTCCAACATCGCGGCGCGCTCGCTTTTGTACTCGCGCAAAGTGTTTTTTGTAAATCGGCTGCAAAAGTACTGCTTTTTTGCGATATATGCAAATTTTTTTTGCGTAAATAGTTTTTTTTTTGTACCTTTGCACCCAAATTAGTGAATGATGGCGAATAAAAGAAAGATCATCAATGATCCTGTGTTCGGATTTTTGTCTGTTCCGAACGAATTGATATACGACGTGCTGCAGCACCCCTATGTGCAGCGGCTGAATAGAATCAAACAGTTAGGTCTGTCCTATCTGGTCTATCCGGGGGCGACACACAGCCGCTTCGGACACTCTCTCGGAGCAATGCACCTGATGCACGAGGCAATCCAGTCCCTGCGGATGAAGGGCGTGGAGATAACGGAGGAAGAAGCTACATCCGCGATGATAGCGATCTTGCTGCATGATATAGGGCACGGGCCTTTCTCCCACGTGCTGGAGCATACGCTCGTGGACGGCGTCACCCACGAAGACATCTCGCTGCTCATGATGCAGCGGATCAATGAAGACCTGTCCCATGTGCAAAGGACGGATGTACGATGTACAGAGGGGTCCAAACCGCTGGACATGGCGATAGCTATCTTCAAAAACGAGTACCCGAAGCATTTCCTCCATCAACTGATCAGCAGCCAGTTGGATGTGGACCGCATGGACTATCTCTGCCGCGACTCGTTCTTCACGGGCGTGCAGGAAGGGCGTGTGGCGAGCGAGCGTCTGCTGAAAATGCTGGACGTGCGGAATGACAGACTGGTCGTGCAGGTCAAAGGTATCTATTCCGTCGAGAAATTCCTGGTGGCACGGCGGTTGATGTACTGGCAGGTGTATCTGCATAAGACCTCCGTTGCAGCCGAACAGCATTTGATTAAGATCCTTTCACGCGCCAAAGAGATAGCAAGAGGGCACTCTGCCCTCAGCCCTCAGTCCTCAGAACTCTTCTGTTCGCCGGCGTTGCGGTATTTTCTGTATAACCACATCTCGTTCGATGATTTTGCCGTCAGAAGCGAAGCGCTCGACCAGTACGCGCTCCTGGACGACAACGATGTGCTCTGCGCTATCAAGACCTGGATCAGCAGCGGCGACAAGGTGCTCAGTACCTTGAGTGAGAGTTTCATTAACCGCCGTCTCTTCCGCGGGGAACTGATCGAAGAGCCTCTGAGCGAAGAAGCGCAGAAAACATTGAGCCGGACACTTGCGCAGGCGGTTGGGGTGAAGGAAGAGGAAGGCTCGTTCCTCTGGAGCGAACATGTGTCAACAAGCAACACCTATTCGGAGAAAGCGGACACGATAGATATCCTTTATGGCGATGGCACAGTGAGAGACATTGCCGAAGCAAGCGAGATACTGGATCTTGCGGCGCTGACGAGGAAACCGATCAAGCGGTATCTGTTCCGATATCGCCTTGACTAATAAATGACCAAATGCTAAATGATAAAATAAATGACCAAATGGTAAATGAGTAAATGAATAAATTTCTTTATGGAGTTTAGTGCGCAACAAATAGCAGCCCTTCTGGGCGGAGAATTATATGGCAACGCTGGCGCTAAGGTAAGCGATGTGGCGCCTATCGAGGCAGCCGGACCGCAGCACCTCTCTTTCGTCACGGAGGAGAAATACCTGCCGCACCTGCAAAACACTCGCGCGGGTGTGGTGCTCATCACCCGTTCGCTTGTGAAAGATTCCTCATCTCTCCCCCTTGAGGGGGAGTCGGAGGGGGGTTGTTTCATCCTCGTGGACAACGCACGCGGCGCGATGGGACAGCTGCTGGCGCTGGTTGCCAAAGCCATGAACCCTCCTAAAAACGGAGTGGAGCAGCCCTCTTATATCGCCGAAGGCGTGGAGATCCCTGCCGATGCGTATATCGGAGCCTTCGCCTATGTCGGAAAGAACGTCCGTCTGGGTAAAGGCGTGCAGATCTATCCGCATGTCTATATCGGCGAAAACGTGACGATCGGCGACAATACGGTTCTTTACGACGGTGTCAAGGTCTATGACCGTTGCGTCATTGGCGCGTCCTGTGTCCTGCATGCCGGCGTCGTAGTAGGCTCCGACGGCTTCGGCTTCGAACCCGATGCGCAGGGAGTGAACCGGAAGATCCCGCAGATAGGAAATGTCATCATCGAAGACGATGTGGAGATAGGGGCGAATACCACTATCGACCGCGCTATGATGGATAGTACAGTCATCCGCAGAAATGTGAAGATCGACAACCTGGTGCAGATCGCGCATAACGTGGAGGTCGGCGAGAGCACGTTCCTCTGCGCGCAGGTCGGGATAGCCGGCAGTACCAAGGTGGGCAAACACTGTATCCTTGCCGGCCAGGTAGGTATAGCCGGACATATCGAGATACCCGACCATTGTGTCTTCGGCGCGCAGTCAGGCGTGCCTAATACAATTAAGAAACCCGGTATATACATGGGCACGCCGGCTATTAATGCGGCGCTCTGGCGTCGTGCCGTAGTACGGTTCAAACAAAGCGGCAGCCCGTCCAAACAATCATAAGTAATTAGCGATGAAACAACATACATTAAAAGATAGTTTCTCCCTCAGTTCGGTCGGCCTTCATACCGGCTTGCATGTGACGGCTACTTTCCGTCCTGCCGAGGCGAACACAGGCGTATGCCTGCGGAGGGTGGATCTCCCCGGACAGCCTTGCCATCAGGCGTTGGCGGACTATGTGTCAGCTACCGAACGGGGGACCGTCCTCGAACGGGGAAAATGGAAGGTCTCTACGGTGGAGCATGCCTTGAGCGCATTGTATGCCATGGGTGTGGACAACTGTATTATTGACGTGGATGCACCCGAGATGCCGATCTTGGACGGTAGTGCCAAGTTCTTTGTGCAGGAGATACGGCGTGTGGGAATAGTGGAACAAGATGCGGAGCAGCAAGTCTATGTGGTGAAAGAACCGATCGAGTATATCTCCGAGCACGGCCACAGGATGCGCATCGAGCCATGCGACCACTACGAGCTGGATGTAACAATCGCCTTCGACTCCAAACTGCTGCGAGAGCAGCACGCTACCCTGAAGAACCTTGAGGACTACCCCGTCGAAATGGCTGCGGCGCGCACCTTCTGCTTCGTCAGAGAGATAGAACCCCTTCTGCGCGTCGGACTGATCAAAGGAGGAGACCTCAAGAACGCACTCGTCATCTACGAGACCGAACTCTCGCAGGACGGTATGGACTATTTCTGCGACAAGATGGGACAGCCGCATCTGGACGCCAAGAAACTGGGCTACCTCTCCCCCCTCAATTACCCTAACGAGCCTGCGCGGCACAAGCTCCTGGACGTCATCGGAGACCTCTCGCTGCTCGGGCTGAGGCTGCAAGGAAAAGTGATTGCATACAAACCCGGACACACCTTCAACACCCAATGTGTCCGCCGCCTCCGCAACCAGATCCTATCCGAATAAATGAATAAATAGGAAAATGTGAAAATGAATAAATAGGAAAATGTGAAAATGAATAAATGCGAAAATAATATCTCTCCCTTGGCTTATGTCAGCCCCAAGGCTCAGATCGGCAGGAACGTCACGATTGATGCCTTTGCTTACATTGACGATAATGTCATTCTCGGCGATAACTGCCATGTCTTCCCCAATGCTGTCATCGGATGTGTTCCGCAGGATCTCAAGTTCCGCGGTGAAGAAACTTGGACCATCATTGGCGATAACTGCGTACTGCGCGAGTTCGTCACGATCCATCGGGGTACCGCCTCCAAAGGCAAAACGGTGGTGGGAAACAATAACCTCATCATGGCGTACTGCCATGTCGCGCACGACTGTATCCTCCATGATAACATCATCATGTCCAATGCCACCCAGTTAGCCGGAGAGGTGGAGGTGGACGATTTTGCTATCATCGGCGGAGGAACGCTCGTCCATCAGTTCTCCCATATCGGTTCGCACTGTATGATCCAAGGAGGATCGAAGATTAACAAAGATATCCCTCCCTATGTCATCGCGGCGCGGGAACCCATCGCTTTCTGCGGTATTAACTCCGTCGGACTCAACCGGCGAGGATTCACACCCGAACAGATACACACGATACAGGAGACTTACCGCCTGATTTATAACTCCGGCATGATAGTCTCCCAGGCGCTCGAACGCATCGAAGCCGAAATACCCGCTTCACCCGAAAGAGACCTTATCCTCTCCTTCGTGCGCAACTCTACAAGAGGAATCGTCAGAGCATAAATTAAATAAATGTGAAAATATGGAAATGAATAAATGTGAAAATGACTCCGAGGCTCGTAGTCTCAATTTCATTGAGCAAATCGTAGAAAAAGACCTCGCGGAGGGAGTGAACGGCGGACGTATTCAGACCCGTTTCCCGCCGGAGCCGAACGGTTACCTGCATATAGGTCACGTCAAAGCCATCTGTATGGACTTCGGTATCGCCGAGAAATACAACGGCGTTTGTAACCTCCGTTTTGACGACACCAACCCTGCCAAAGAGGACACCGAGTACGTAGAGACCATCGAACGTGATATTGCTTGGTTAGGTTTCAAATGGGGACAGATATACTATGCCTCCGATTATTTCCAGCAGCTCTACGACCTCGCTATCCGTTTCATCAAAGAAGGCAAAGCCTATGTCGATGAGCAGACACCGGAACAGATTGCCGAACAGAAAGGTACGCCGACCGAACCCGGTGTAGCATCGCCTTTCCGTGATCGCCCGATAGAAGAAAACCTCCGTCTCTTCGAAGCCATGCAGCGTGGCGAGATAGAGGAAGGTAAGATGGTCCTCCGTGCGAAGATCGATATGGCGAACCCGAACATGCATTTCCGTGACCCGATCATGTACCGTATCATCACCTCGCACCCCCACCACCGCACGGGAAGGCGGTGGAACGTCTATCCGATGTACGACTTCGCGCACGGACAGTCCGACTATTTCGAGGGCGTGACGCACTCTATCTGTACCCTGGAGTTTGAGGTACACCGTCCGTTGTACGACTATTTCCTCGACCAGATAACAGGACCCAACTTCGCGGGACTATCGCCTTACGGACCCGACTACCGGCCCAAACAGCGCGAGTTCAACCGCCTCAATATCACCTACACGGTTATGTCCAAACGTAAGATGCTCCAGCTCGTCAAAGAAGGACTGGTAGCCGGATGGGACGACCCGCGTATGCCGACCGTCTGCGGTCTGCGCCGCCGCGGATATACGCCGCAGGCGATACGTAACTTCATGGACAAGATCGGATATACCAAGGTGGAAGGAATGATCGACCAGGGGCTTCTGGAACACACCATCCGCGAGGACCTCAAAGAGACCGCTCCGCGCGTATGCGCTATCTTCGATCCCGTCAAACTGGTTATCACGAATTATCCTTCTTCCCTTCTTTGTGGGGAGGGTCAAGGTGGGGTTTGCGAGCCCCTCGTAGCCGAGAACATCGACGGTCATCCCGAACTCGGCACACGCGAGATGCCGTTCGGACGCGAACTGTGGATCGAACGCGGCGACTTCCTCGAGGAAGCGGACAATAAGTTCTACCGTCTCTCTCCGGGCGGACGCGAAGTGCGCCTCAAAGCCTCCTATATCATCCAGGCGACGGGCTGCGAGAAAGATGCGGAGGGCAAGATCACTACCGTCTATGCTACCTACGATCCCGACTCCAAGTCCGGCACCGAGGGAGGCAACCGCAAGACCAAGGCAACTATCAACTGGGTGGAGTGCAACTCCGCGCTGGACGCCGAGGTGCGTCTCTACGACCGCCTCTTCGCTGTCGAGAACCCCTCTGCAGAGGAAGGCGACTTCCGCGATCTGCTCAACCCCGACAGCCTCAAGGTAGTGACCGCCAAAGTGGAGTCCTCTCTCCGAAGCGAGCTGCATGCACCGGTACTAAAAGACGGTATTGAGCAGGAGAACCACTACCAGCTCTTGAAACAAGGTTACTTCGTCGTCGATCCTGATACCACGGCAGAGAAATTGGTCCTCAACCGCACCTGCTCCCTCAAGGACAACTACTTAAAGTAACTGTTTAACGTTAAGTAACTGTTTAACGTTTCGATGCAATCGAAACCATTTTAACTATTTAACTATTTAACAGTTTATGCGCACGCGCATATACAACGGCAAGGAGCAGATCTTCTGCGAGTGGCGCAAGCGATGGGTGCGTCTTACGCCCGAAGAATGGGTCCGCCAACAGCTCCTTCACCGCCTGGTGGAGGACTATGGCTATCCCGCTTCCCTCATCGCCGTGGAGCAGGCTATCTCGGTAGGAGAGACGAAAAAAAGATGTGACGCAGTAGTCTATACTAACACTTTCTCCTCTCCCTCTCCTAAGGAGAGGGGTGGGGTGAGGTTTCTATCTCCCCTCATGATCATCGAATGTAAAGCCGAGACCGTACCGCTGTCACAGAAGACGCTCGACCAGGCTATAACTTATAACAGAAAACTAAACGTGCCTCACCTGTTGCTATGCAACGGTATCCAGGCCCTCTATGTACATGGAAACAATACTTACACTCCAGGAATCCCTCGATACGCCGACCTTCTACGGGGTCAATAACGGGAATATCCTTTGCTTGAAGAACCAGCACCCGGATGTACGTGTCGTCGCACGCGGCTATCAGGTCAAAGTGACGGGTGCGGACTCCGCCGTCGAGCGGTTCGAACGCTCACTCCGTCTCTGCGAGAACTTCTGCATCCGCAATAACCGCCTTACGGAGCAGGATATACTGATGCTGCTGCATGGCGACAAGCCCCAGGAGCAGGCAACGGACAACCTCATCCTTCATGGTGTCAACGGCAAGTCTATCTATGCGCGCTCCACCAACCAGCAGGCGCTCGTCAAAGCATACGAAGAGAACGACCTCCTCTTCGCTGTCGGACCTGCCGGATCGGGCAAGACCTATACCGCTATCGCACTCGCCGTGCGCGCGCTTAAAAACAAAGAGGTGAGACGCATCATCCTCTCCCGTCCCGCTGTCGAAGCAGGGGAGAAACTGGGATTCCTGCCGGGAGACATGAAAGACAAGATCGACCCCTATCTGCAACCGCTCTATGACGCGCTTCAGGACATGATTCCTGCTGCCAAACTGACCGAATACATGGAGAAAGGTACTATCCAGATAGCGCCGCTGGCTTTCATGAGAGGACGGACACTCGGCGATGCGGTCGTCATCCTCGACGAGGCGCAGAACACGACGGCGCTGCAACTCAAGATGTTCCTCACGCGACTTGGATTAGGCGGTAAGATGATCGTCACGGGTGATATGACCCAGATAGACCTGCCGCCTACCCAGAAATCCGGACTCCGGGACGCGCTCGAACGCTTCCGGGGAATTAAAGGAATCAAGATGATCGAGTTTAACGAGAAGGATATCGTCCGCCATCCGCTGGTGAAGAAGATCGTAGCGGCTTATAGCGAGAATAAGTAGTCCAAGGCTTCCCCGGCTTCCGGCTCTGTGATCACCTCGTTGATGACCGGTTCGCCTATATCACGTAGGAGCGTGCAGTTGATTTCACCTGCGCGCTCGTTCTTTTTGTCACACCGCATCAGTTCTATCAACCGGGACCGGTCGGAACACTTGCACTGCGGCCGCCCGTAGTATTCTGTCATGAGCCGCGTCAGCTGCTGCAACGGCTCTTTAGGGCAGCCGAGCCGGACTACGGACAGGTACAGCTCCGCGATCATACCGTATACCACCGCATAACCATGAGGAATAATTGTGAATTGTGAATTGTGAATTATTAATTGTTCTATCGCATGCCCGAACGTGTGTCCGAAGTTCAGCACCTTGCGCAACCCTTCCTCTTTCGGATCAGCTGCTACAATCCGCTCCTTCGCCTCCACGCATGCCTTGATCAGCGGTGTCAGGCTCTCTATAGGCATGGTGTCCAAGTCATAACGCATCAACGCCTCCCACAGCCGGTCACTGTCCTTCGTACATCGTACATCCTTCCTTCGTACATCAACCAGTCCCATCTTCAGCATCTCTCCAAAACCGCTCAGCATCTCTCGCGCAGGCAGCGTCTCTAACCATCCGGGCCATATCAGCGTCTCCACCGGCGGATAAAAAGCACCGATGCTGTTCTTCAACCCTCTGTAGTTGATGCCGGTCTTGCCGCCCGTCGAGGCATCCACCATCGCTAACAGCGTGGTCGGAACAGCCACCCAGTCGATACCGCGCTTGTAGGTCGAGGCTGCAAAACCCGCTATGTCCGTCAACACACCGCCGCCGATAGCTACCAGCAGACCGCGCCGCGTCACACCTTTCTCAAGCAGAAAATCCCACACCCGCTCTACCGTCTCTATCTTTTTCTGCGCTTCGCCCCCCTTCAGCCATAAACACGGACCTTCTAACAGCTGACGGCTGACAGTTGACGGCTGAAGGCTTTCATCCATCACCACCACCGCTTCGTCGTAACGGCTGACAAGGCTGTCTAACGCGCTATGTATATCTTCGCAAAACATTCTGTCTCACTTCCCGTTAAGTGCTCATCTGTTAATTTCGTGCAAATATACTGCAAATAAATGATATACGCAAGTAATTCCGCAACTTTTTATGATTTTTCTTCTCAAATCCTTGTGTAATTCTGCAAAAAATTGTACCTTTGCAGCGGAATAAGTTATAAAAAAAGAGATTGGACAGCAGGTAGAATAGATGTAGCACCGTATTGTGATGTTCGGGATGAGAAATAATCGTGCCCTTGTGGCCAAGAACGACGAATGAGTGCTAATTTACTCACGGGTCATTTACGACTCATTTAGCACTCATTTAGCACTCATTCTCGAACCGTTCTGTCCCCTTTTTTGCATTGTTGTACCTTCGACAATATTCTACGACCGTCCACAGGACGCTCGATCGAGCGGAGCTCTTCACCCGCCATGAATGGGGACCCCTTCGAAAGTACGTTTATCTATGTCGGAGCGACGCTCCCCGCTGCTCCTTCCGTTCGAACTGCCAAGTCAAGGCAGTTCTCCACCTGCAGACCATACGCAAGAATGAGCGGGATTTTTGAAAAGGGCTGTGCCCTCTCTTTTAGTGCTATATAGCCGCCCCTTATGCAAGCATAGTGCCTGCAATATATCCCTAAAAGAAGTAGAGAACTTCTACTTTTTTCAAAAAATCCGCTCAAAAACTTGCACATGTGCAATTTTTGTTGTATCTTTGCACCCGATTGCGCATAAGCGACGTAAAAGATGAATATACGCGAGATAATTAAGGAGGTAAATTATATCTATTACTTCTCCGGCGGAGTAGCCTTCTTCCGAACCAAGGACGGGAAAGGCGAACATCAGGGGTTGATAGATCAGTCCGGCGAGATCGTGTGGGACGTCAAATGGCGGAACCTCGCGATGCGCTCTGCCAATCACCCCGATTTTATCCGCATCCACGACAGGGAGAAAAAAGAATGGCTGTTTCTGGACGTACGGACTTTGCAGTATGTGCCCGTGCCGGAATGGTACACGGTGGAGAAGCAGTCACGTGCATGGCAGATGGTGAATAACGCTCCGAGAGTGCAGTTCATCAAAGGAGTAGAGACGATGTTTGACTACTCGCCGCTACGGTATCTGAACGAGAAATATGTCACCTTTGCGGAGCAAGGCCCTCAAGTCTCCTTCCTTCCGGAGAAATGGGGCGTGCAGGATTTGGAGGGGAATATTATCATCCAGGCGATATTCGACAAAGTGTCAGATGCCGACCGTCCGAATCACTTTATCGTGCGGCAGAACGAAAAAGAGGGTGTGATAGACGAGCATATGAATTGGATCATCCCGTGCGAGTACTCATCTCTCTACTGTTATGAGCCGCACAACGCCTATGTGGCGTATGACCAAAAACCGCGGAGAAAACGGATAGGAGGAATGCTCGACACGGAGGGAAAAGTCATCCTGCCTTTCCTCTACGAACATGTCTTCCCGTCTCCGACGGAGGATATGATAACCGTGAAGAGAAGAGGCCGGTGGATGGTCATCAACTCGAAGAACGAGAAGTTATTTGATATAGGAAAATAAGAAAACGACATATGAATTTTGTAGAGATTATTACGAAACTATTCGGCAACAAGGCGCAGAAAGATATGCGTGCCATTCAGCCGATAGTGGACCAGATCAAGGCATCGTACGAAGAGATTGATGCCTTGTCAAACGATGAGTTGCGTGCGCATTCATGGGCACTGATGGACAAGCTGCAGGCGGCAGTGAAGGACCGCAAGGACCGTATCGCCGAACTGAAAGCTTCGATAGAAGGAACGCCTATCGAGAAGCGCGAGAAGATTTACAACGAAGTGGACAAGTTGGAAAAAGAGATCAAGGAAGAGTACGAGCGTGTGCAGAACGAGATTCTTCCGGAGGCTTTTGCCATCGTCAAGTCCGCCGCACGCCGTTTTGCCCAGAACGAGACGGTAGAGGTGACGGCAAGCGATATGGACCGTGACCTGGCGGCGAACAACGATTTCGTAGAGATAGACGGAGACAAAGCCATCTGGCACAACCACTGGATGGCGGGCGGAAACGAGATCACATGGGATATGATCCATTATGACGTACAGCTCTTCGGCGGTGTGGTATTGCACCAAGGCAAGATAGCGGAGATGGCAACGGGTGAAGGTAAGACCCTTGTAGCCACGCTGCCTGTTTACCTGAACGCCTTGACGCATGAGGGAGTTCACGTAGTGACGGTCAACGACTATCTGGCAAAACGTGACTGCGAATGGAATGGTCCGTTGTACCAGTTCCTGGGTCTGAGTGTGGATTGTATCGACCGCTACAAGCCGAACAGCGACGAACGCCGCAAAGCTTATGCCTGCGATATCACGTTCGGAACGAACAACGAGTTCGGTTTTGACTACCTGCGTGACAACATGGCTATCAGTCCGCTGGATCTGGTACAGCGCGGTCATAACTACGCGATTGTGGATGAGGTGGACTCCGTGTTGATCGATGACGCCCGTACGCCGTTGATCATCAGCGGTCCTGTGCCGCGCGGCGAGGACCAGATGTTCGACGAATACAAGGACCGTGTGGCGGCTCTTGTACGCCAGCAGACGACGCTGACAACCAAACTGCTGGCGGAAGCCAAAGCGAAGATGGGTTCCGCAGACGAGAAAGAACGCGAAGCCGGCGAGCTGGCTCTCTTCCGTTCGTTCAAAGGAATGCCGAAGAGCAAGGCGTTGATCAAGTTCCTCTCCGAGCCGGGTATCAAAGTGCGTCTCCAGAAGACCGAGGAGTTCTATCTGCAGGAGAACGAGAAGAACATGCATATCGCAACGGACGAGCTGTATTTCGTGATCGACGAGAAGAACAAGTCCATCGAGCTGACCGACAAAGGAATCGACGCTCTGACAGGAACGACAGACGATCCGGATTTCTTCGTCCTGCCGGATGTAGGAAGCGAGATGGCGGAAGTAGAAGTACAAAGTAACGAAGGACGATGTACGAAGGAAGAGGCTCAGCAGAAGAAAGACGATATCCTGACCAACTACAGTATCAAGAGCGAGCGCGTACATACCGTTCACCAGTTGCTGAAAGCCTATACGCTGTTCGAGAAAGATGTAGACTACATCATCGACGGCGGCGAGGTGAAGATCGTGGACGAACAGACCGGCCGTATCATGGAAGGCCGCCGCTGGTCCGACGGACTTCACCAGGCGGTAGAAGCCAAAGAGAACGTGAAAGTGGAAGGCGCGACCCAGACATTCGCAACCATCACACTTCAGAACTATTTCCGTATGTACCACAAACTCGCCGGTATGACCGGTACCGCAAAGACCGAAGAAGAGGAATTTCTGGCAATCTACAACATGCGGGTCGTGGAAATCCCGACCAACAAGCCAGTGATCCGTAACGACTATCCGGATGCCATCTCCGGCACGAAGAACGCCAAATTCCAGGCCCTGATCGAGGAGATCATGAATCATCTGGACAGAGAAGTGACAGGCGGTTCCGTGCGTATGAGCGTAGAGATGGACGAAACGCAGGAAGAGCATGCATTAGTTTCCCACAAATGCTGCAAGGTGTACGGCAAGGATTCCACGCGCGTGGTCGGAGAGCTTGACATGTATTCCGACCTTTACCTAAATGACATGAAAGCCCGCGGCGAGCTGTAATAAAAGAGATCAGAAAGCGCGCGGCGAGCTATAATAAAAGAGATCATGGATCAGGGCGATTTAAGAAACAGTTAAGGATTACGCAGGATTCAGTTTAAGACTTCCGGATGGAGTTGGTGTATATTAGCATCATAAGCCAACTCCATTCGGTTTTTCTATTTTGGAAAGGAAAAGAATATGAACAAGAATAAGATTATAGCAACAAAGGATCTTTCGAAAACGTTTTCAAACGAATCGGTGCAGCAGCACGTCTTAAAGAATCTGAACATGGAAATCTACCAGGGGGATTTCACCGTGATCATGGGAAACTCCGGATCCGGCAAGAGCACGCTTTTATATGCGCTTTCCGGCATGGACAGACCGTCCCTGGGAACCGTGACTTACTACGTAAGGGAAAACGGGAAGGGGACGGGGCTGAGACAGCTGGATAAGGCCATCAAAAAATCCGGCGGAAAAGCAGAAGCGGAAGGGATAGAGATCTCCGGCTTTTCC
>ERZ842401.2822-NODE-2822-length-22522-cov-15.829127_pt1 | contig 22522 bp, 24 predicted proteins | sample MGYA00521270_ERZ842401 | MGnify/ENA primary metagenome ERZ842401 (study PRJEB31892, sample SAMEA3878208) | bioreactor metagenome | biome: Moose rumen | place: Sweden | collected 2011-10 | study: EMG produced TPA metagenomics assembly of the PRJEB12797 data set...
GCTTTCAATATCACATTCCTTTTCATCAAAATGGGAAGCTACCAAATTGACAGAAGCTGGATCACTCACAAGAATAATACGCTCAGATAACTGTTCTGGACGGATGTGCAGATGAAAACATGATCCATCTGCATTAATAATCAGTTCGGATTCTGGAAAGATGCGTTTCATGATTATAAATTTACATTAATTGTTAGTTTAACTATTAATTTTTATCAGCATTTTATCGTTATCAATCTCAATTCGCCCCAAACGCTCTAAAACTGATTGACCAAGCAACAAAGGAGCACTTTGGTTTGTTACGATTCCTGCTTTGACATTAGATAAAGTTAGACCAGCAAAAACTACATTTTGTAGTCGGACTTTTACGCCTTCTGCAATACTGCCATCGGCTGTTCGGTAGTACTGCTTTCCTGATAAATCAGATTCATTCAAGTACCCGTTCTTTAACATGAATGTTGCTTCGACGGATGACATTGTTACATCGGATGCTCCAGTGTCAAATATGAAATGAAGAGGAATACCATTTACTTCACATTTAACCTTACACATTTTGCCTTCGCGGACAAATGGTATTTCTGCTTTGATGTTGTTTAATTGGTTGTCTGAAAGTTTGCTTAAGCCTCTCAGAACCTTTTGCTTGTTTTCGGCTATTTGATGTTCTATGCTACTTATATAATTTTGATATTCCGGATTGTCATATAATGGCTTTAGGAGTTTTCCATGAGTCATATACCAAATACGGCAATTGCATGAATCGATACTTTTCTTTAGGTATTCGATGGCCAGAGAGCTTTTCCCTGTTCTACAAAGCAATGCAGCAGCGTATAGGTACAAATCTCCCTCGTAACGATTATATTCCTCTTGCTCTTTTTGAGCTATTATTGATTTGCACTTGTTTTCTGCTTCATCATTGTAGTCAAGGAAATATAATGCCAATGGTAGGGCATAATGTGTGTCTTCTAACAACTCTTCTTTTTCAATAATATTCTGCCAGACTTTTGTTGCTTCCTCTTCGTTGGCTATTTCTGACAAAGCCCAACCTTTATACAAAAGAGGTAATGATAAATTGTCCTTCAAAGATAGAGCAGTATCAAAATCTTTGATAGCATCGTCATATTTGTCAATTTCAAAAAGGAAACGTCCTCTATTAAAATAGAGTAGATAATTGTCTGGCTGTTCTTCTATAATTGATGTTACATCAGAAATGGCTTCATTTAGTAGTCCATTCTCTGCATGATAGATTGCAAGTTTCTCTCTGTAGTCATTATTATACGGATCCTTTTCTATGGCCAGACTAATATCTTCTATAGCTTTGTCATATATTCCCATTTTGCTCCAACAGAAAGCCTTAAATCCAAGCAATTCTGTTGATGCACTAATTTTATATGCTTTATGATATGCAAGAATTGCTTCTATCATATCACCCTGTCCTGCGCAAACCCATCCTAACAGACGATACCAGTTGTCATTATCTTGGTGTTGAATAGCTTTCGCCTTAATCTTTAGGCAAAGGCCCTGCATATCAGCATTTGCGATTTTCATCATCAAGTCCCGTGCTTTTCTGTCTTGATCAGAAATGCTAACGGCGGTGATGATAGAGTCTATGGCATCGGATTTTTTGTTTAGTGCCAGTAAACTTTCTGCCATAAATGAATGGGCTGGAGAATAGTCTGAGTCCAATTGCGCAGCTCTTTCGAAATGGGCAATCGCTGCTTTGTGTTCATTCCTGCCTTGATCATTACGCCCACGTCCCATATATCCATATGGGTTGTGCGGCTGTAGGCTGATTATTTTATTGAATTGAACGTCAGATTTATCATAGTCATTTTTGTAATAGTAGAAGTCTCCTAATCCACCGAGAGCGTCAACCGAATCTGGATTGTATTCAAGAGATTTCAGTATATCACTTTGCCAGTTGTCGGATTCATTCAAAGCTCGATAGATTTCGCCTCTTATATAATATATCTGAGACAAATAATCGCCGTTTTCCGTTTCTTGCAGTAATTTCATGGCGTTGTTTGCTGCTTGAAGTGCAGTTCCCATGACATTGTGCTGGTAGTGTATATCGGCAATCATAAGATGGGCCATCCCGTTTTCAGGATGCTCATTCAATTCAAGCTTAAATTCTTCGAAAGCATCACCGTCACGACCTTGATTATGTAATTCAATGCCGCGTTGATAGTGATAGCTTTGTAAAAATTCTTGCTGCTTGATATTCTTCCTTTTTGATTCGGACTGAAACAGAGAAAATATTTTTGAAAAATCCATTTATTTCCGGATTTTAAATAATATAGTTGGTACAACAAATTGAATTATAAGCAGAACAATCCAACATGCCCATGTGATTGTCCATACAATAGAAGGAATGTATTCAGTATGGAAAACATACTGTTCTAACAGCATAATTCCCCAAATACAAGCAAGAACAACATAGATTGGGTTGACGATTTTGGAAATACTAGCAGAAAAAAGGTTTTTCATGCCAATCCTATAATCGTCTTTCTGAGGCTTCATGGAATGAAGTTGATTCATAAGTTTATAGGCTTCCCAGTATTTTTCCAATTTATACAAGACAGAGCATTTACCCTCCATAATAGCTTCTAGCGAATCCTTATATTGGGCTTCATATAGTTTACCTTTGTTTTTATTCATAATATCAAGGGCCTTATCTACATATTCTAATGATTGCTTTGAGTAACCATCATTATGTAGATACATGCCATACCGATAATAACTGGCAGTCCATATCATCACTTCTTCTTCTGTATCAACATGTGTGATGGATTGGATGAAATTACAATTACGTGGCCACCATGATTCAATGCTTTCAGTGCCTTCCGCAATAGGTTGCCATATTTGTTTTAATTGGCTTTCCATAATTCTATTTTTTATGAGTTATTTTCAGAATATACTTGCTATTGTCAATTTCAATTTTTCCGAGTCTGCCAAGAACACTCTGTCCTAAAAGCAGTGGTGCCTTTTGATTGCGAACAACGGATGTTCGAACATTATTTAAATCCAGTCCTCCAAAGTTCACGTTCTTCAAGTTAATAATCGTTCCGACGCTGACATCGCCGTTTGCATCCATGTATCGCTGACTGCCAATCACATCATTTCCATTTAAATAGCCGTTTTTCATCATAAATGTCGCCTCCACCATAGAAATCGTCACATCACTTGCACCAGTATCAAAAACAAAGTGAAGAGGCAACCCATTAACATTGCACTTTACTTTGCATACACCATTCTCTTTAGTGAAAGGAACTTCAGTTGTGACAGTTTCCCTATTTGAAGAAGAACCGCCTTCAGAATTGATTGTTGCCTCATGAGCAGTTTTGTATTTACGAATAATTGTTTGGTAATCTTCTGTTCCTCTAATAAAGTCCATGTCGAAGTCACGCTCGATATGAGCAAATCGCATATATCCCAACTCCAACGACTTCTCCAAGCATCTCAGTGCATTGTCTTTGTCTTTCATACGTGAATAAAGACAAGCAGCATCATAGTAACTCCCTGCACGGTCTTCATCTCTAGCAATAATGCTATCAATCGCTTCGATAGCCTTATCATAAAGTCCAAGTCCTTGGTATGCATAGTGGACACAACTGTATTTCTCTGGAGAATCCTCTATCTCTATCACTTTCTTGAAATCTGCCTCCGCTAAATCTTTCTTTCCTTGCTTTAGATAAACATCCCCTCTGCTGACATACGCATACGAATCTTCTGGATCAAGAACTATAGCCATAGAAAGATCTTCGATTGCTCCGTCCATATCACCATCCAATTCTTTGAACCAACCACGTCGATAATAGCCGAAACCATATTCTGGTTGCGCTGCCAGAACTTTATCCCATTCTGCTATAGCAGCCTTAGCATTGCCCATCTCATAATAGATGTTAGCCTTTCTTGCCAAATTCGACAAATCCGTGCTATCCATGTTGAGAGACTGGTTTATATTGTTCAGGGCATCATCGTATGCTCCTAACTCGTAATAGCAATCTGAAATCCTTCGATAAACGGCAGGCGAAGCATCTTTACGATTGGCATCATTGTAAAGTTCAATAGCTTTTTGGTATTTCTTATTTTGCTCATACATTAAGCCTGCCAGATACGACCACGTGTTTTCGTTTGGTGCTTTGGCTGCTTGTATCTTCAGTTTAGACACCATCATAGTAAAGGCCGGTTCTTTCAATTCTGTCATATGATAGACCGCTTTCTTGTCCCATTCACACAGCATTGCAGCAACCAAGTCGTTGGTTGCCTCATTCCACATCTCCTTCTCTAATTCTGCCTCTGCCCTGAATGAGTATCCAGACGAATACTTATCCTCCAGTTTTATGACATGGTTAAACTGTGCGATTGCATCATCAAAACGTTTTTGCCTAAGTGCATTACGCCCTAATCCCATATATCCCATCACATCACCAGGGTTAAGTTCTGTCATCTTGCGATAATCGGCATCTGACAAATCAAACTTTCCCTGTTCGAAATATACCTGAGCACGTTTGTCGTAGAGACTACTTTGATCTGGTTTTATTCGTATAGCAGTTGTGTAGTCATTCAATGCCTTAACGGTATCCTCCAAGTTTAAGTAAACATTCGCTCTTGTGGAGTAAGCAAAAATTACATATTCTGCATCCTTTTTGGGCAAATATTTAATGGCAAGGTCTGCTGCTGTCAATGCCTTTCCATATTCTTCATTTTGCAGTCTAAGCATGGCTATCCATGAAAACGAATAACCATTCTTAGGATTCTCGGATATATCCTTATTAAGGTATTCCAAAGCTTCTTGTGGGTTTTCGTTCTGTATTGCTTCCACGCCACGCTGGTAATTATATGAATCTGGGCGCTTAATGTTCTGGGCAAATACTGATGTTCCTATGATAAAGGAACAAAACACTGTTAAAACTCTATTTGAGGTCATATCGTTCAATATTTTAGTTCGTCATGTGGTAAAACAAATGAAATAGGAATTGTGTATTTCACCCTAACGGGAATTTCGTCTTTTGTTGCAGGTTCCCATTTGGGCATCGCTTTTACAACTCTTAATGCTTCCGCGTCTAACAGCGGATGCACACGCTGGATGATTTCCACCTCATTGATGGTGCTGTCCCCATTAACAACAAATGTTATAAGTACCCGTCCTTCGATTTTCTTTTTTTCTGCTTCTAATGGATAGTGAATATTCTCATTCAAATAATCAAATAAGGCACGAGTCCCTTTAGGGAATCGAGGCATGTGATCCAGACCAGCTTTCTTTGCGACCTTTTTCTGATATTCATCAAATTGCCTAATAGATTCATCTGATTGTGCCATAGAAGAAAGGTTAAAAGCCAAACATAACAACAAAAAACCTAATCTTTTCTTCATACTTTCTTACATAATTATATATTTCAAACAAAGAGTTACTAATAAAGCATAGAATCCAGCAAGGACATCATCAAACATAATGCCCCATCCACCAGGACATTTTTCGTCTATAGCCCTACATCCAAGAGGCTTAAAAATATCAATTATGCGAAACATAGCAAATCCGAATATTGCCATAAGCCAAGTATACTGTCCACAGGGAGCGACAAGAAGTGGAATCCAAGTACCGACAAATTCATCAATGTTAACGGCACGAGGGTCTTTTCCCCAACATCTCTCCATTATGTTAGATGTCCATACCCCCACAGCTGTTGTAAGAATAATTAGGAACATCGTTGTAATGAAAAGTGCTGATGCAGAAAGGTTATGATATAAAAATAACCAGATACCTAATGCTGCTATTGCACCAGCTGTACCGGGCGCAATAGGAATAAATCCTGTCCCAAGCCCTGTCGAAAGAAGCACATGGAATAATGGCGCGTCTTTTAATGAGTGGTAGTTGTTATTACTCATAGCGTTAGCTTTCCTATATTAAAATTACTTGCCAAATAATGCTTTGAGGATGATATTGCCTATCTTTCTTTCAACTCCAACCTTAGACATGGGTACACCTGTTCCGCGAGCTATTTTTTGTTTAGTCTGCGTAACGCCCAATGCTCTTTTCCACGAAAAAGATAATCCAGGAATGCCAGTATTTGTCTTTTTTGCCATACATATTTATCTTTTGCTGTCCGCAACGAGTGTTGCGGACAGCTATCTAAGATTATCGTTTAATCATTCTGATTAACTCTCCAATCCAGAGGACGAATGATGTTGCAACAACGATGATTAACCAATCTATTGCCTTAATGCCACCTTCTGCAACATTGAACATTTCCTGAAGACCTGGTATTTCTGTCATGAGAATTTGTCCAACGAAGATAACGACTGCAATAATGATGAACCACTTGGTGTTCTTCCAAGAGATGCCTTTAAATGCTGAGTCATTGGTCATAAATGCTTTTGCATTAAATAAGTTCCAGAACTGTAGCATAACGAAGATGGTAAAGAATAAGCCAAGCTCGTAAGCAGAGAGTCCATTATTGGCACCCCATGTAGCATTGCCATTAAGAATGTCCGTCAGGCAGTTTATGTCAGAATGCTGGAAGAAGATGCAGATTCCCAACAGTATAACGGTGAAGATGATACCAACCCCCAGGATTCCAGATCCCATACCCTTAAGGATATGTTCGTATACAGAACGCGGCTTCTCGTTCATAACGGTCTTTGTTGGGGGCAGTGAAGCTAATGCCAATGCAGCAAATGTATCCATGATGAGGTTAACCCAAAGCATTTGGGTTACTGTAAGAGGTGACTCTTCTCCGATGAATGCGCCGATTAAAACAATGAGACATGCTGCAACGTTCACTGTCATTTGGAACAGAATGAATCGTTTGATGTTTTTGTAGAGAGAACGTCCCCACATAACAGCGTTTGCAATTGTGCTGAAAGAATTGTCAATGATAGTCATATCACTAGCTTCTTTCGCTACTGCTGTTCCGTCACCCATTGACAGACCTACGTTGGCTGCATTGAGAGCTGGTGCATCGTTTGTTCCGTCACCAGTTACAGCAACAATATAGTCAAGTTCTTTAAGAATACGTACTGCACGTTCCTTATCGTTTGGACGGGCGCGTGAAATAATCTTAACCTTAGGTAGTCTGTCCTTCAGTTCCTCATCAGACATGGACGCAAGTTCAGTACCAATAAGTATATTCTCGTCAGTGTCTTCAGGCTTCCATAATCCGAGTTGTCTTCCGATTTCTTTTGCTGTACCTGGAGCATCGCCAGTTACAATCTTAACTTGTATGCCTGCATTGAGACAGTCTTCAATAGCAGCTGGCACATCTGTACGAACTGGATCCTCTATGCCAACAATGCCCATCATGGTGAGGTCATTTATATTGAGCTTGCCGTCTGTAAAGATATCATCAGTATCATTGAGTTCTTTGTATGCAAAGGCGAGAGTACGATTGGCGTGGTTCTGATACTCAACTATTTTTGCTTTGTAGTTCTTTACTTCGTCTTCCGTGGTTTTACAGAGGTTCATGAGAATATCAGGAGCACCCTTTACAAAAACAACTCGTTTTCCTGTAACTTTTGAGTTAACAATAGTTGCCATGTACTTCAGTTCAGTAGTGAACTGCAAGCGGTCAATTATGTCTAATGATTCACGTATGTCAAGGTAATTGATACCCTGATTGTGGAGCCATAACAGAAGAGCACCTTCAGTTGGGTTTCCTATAGCCTTAATCTTCTTCGGATCTGCAAAATCAAGATTGGCAGTAGTGTTAATTGCTATACATTCTTTCAGAAGTGAAGAGTACTTGTCTTCTCCAAATTTCTGATTTTTTAATGCAGGGAAAGTCGTGTCTACAACCTTCATCTGATTTTGAGTTAGTGTACCCGTCTTGTCGGAACAAATAACAGAAACAGCACCCATTGTTTCACATGCATGCATTGTACGTGGAAGAGTGTTCTGTTTCATCAGTCTCTTCATACTGAAAGCCAGACTCAAAGTAACAGCCATAGGTAAGCCTTCTGGTACTGCAACAACAATCAGAGTAACAGCAATCATTACTGAGTCAAGAGCATATTGTATAAGGACTGGCCAGTTCGTAGCTTCTGTTGTACCTAGCGCAAAATAGAGAATAATGCCAATGATTGGCAATACCATGAATGCAAGAACCTGCCACAATTCAGTGTTTTCTTCGTTGTCCTCATTCTTCTTCTTGTTGAGTCCAAAGAATACTAAGGTAGCCAATACCAGTGAACCGATGAGATAGCCAGCTAATGCACCATAGTTCGGATCTGGTAGTATTAGGGCATGACGGACAAGTCGGCCAAGTACAATAAGGATTGCCAAGGCATAGCTGGTCTTGGTAATTAAACCAGCCAATTCGTCCAACTTCTCACTAAGTGGGGTGGCGTCGCCGTCTTGAACTTGTGCAGCTTCAAATACTTTACCACATGCAGTTGCGTCTCCTACGGCAAAAACTTTGGCGACACAATCACCTTCCATTACATTACATCCCTTCATGATGTGGTTAGAAGGATATGTTGCATCTTTGTCAAATTCTTCAGGATTGGTTGTCTTTGTGCACTGGGGTTCACCTGTCAATGACGATTCGTTCATTGTGAGATTCATACATTCAAGCAGTTCTGCGTCAGCAGGAACTTCTTCACCGGCATCCAATAACACGATATCGCCTACAACAATATCTTTGCGTGGAACTTGGCAGACATTGTTATTGCGAATGACTTTGACCAGTGTATCGTCATTCACTTCGTTCAAACTCTTAAAGGTCTTTTCGTTTTGTGCTTCAAGAATATGTGCAACTGTAGTTGCCAACAACACCGCTGCAGCAATTCCGATAAGTTCCAGATATGGTCCCCATCCGCTTACACCGCCATACACTCCGTTGTAGAAAGCAATAGAGCCAGAGAGTAACAAGGCAAAAAGAAGGATGGTAAACAGTGAGTCAATATCAAATTCCTTATCCTCCTCGTTCCATTCTCCACCAAGGTAAGCCACTAAGTAGGTTAGAACGAAAAGAACAAACGAAAGAACTGGGGCTATCCACAGACCTTCATGGCTGTAAATACCCGTAAAAGGTAAGACTATTGCTGCAAGGGCTGCAATGATAAAGATAGCCAGATCGACTTTGAGCAGCCAGAAATGCATGCAATCTTTGATTTTCTGCCAAACAGAAGTTTCTTCTGGGGGAGTTAGGACATTTAATCCATACTTCGCGCGGCTTTCGAGCACCTGTGCATCGGTTAAGCCTGTGTAATGATGATTTGTTGCCATACTTAAATTATTTAATTATTATTTATTCGATATTTTCCTTAAGAGATATGATTTAATTTGCAATAGTATCAACATCAAAGTAATTAAGACAACTATAGTAGCTATTGTCTCACCAGCTCCTGAGTATTGGTTACCTACATAGTATAGTCCCCAAAAGGCAATAACAATTACAAAAGGCATTATTTTTCTCATAAGACTATTTGTTGCTTTCAAATTCCGATTTTGATATTCCTTGTCCACTTCCTCCAGAGCCACTAGAAACATAGAACTCAAGTGTTCCTTCTGTATAACCACTTTCATCGCATTGAACAGAAAAAGCTCCTGTTTTCCTATAAAGTGTTTCAGGAATCAACCCTCCTTTTGTTGCCTTTGTTTTAGTATAGTAGCTATCAGTACTGGAGAATGATACCGTACTTGATGACTTCGCTGAGATATTTACCGTGCGATACAGTCCTCTTCCTCCTGTTTTCATAATCTTTACAGTAAGACTATAATCGGAGCGGTTTATGATTGTTATTGTAGCGTATGCCTGATTTGAACGAGAATAGCCAGAGTTGTTTGAAGTTCCATAGGAACCTCCAGCCCATCCCTGAGCGTTAACATTTTGTAAAGTCCCTGCGATGAAGAGCATCATTATTATTAACTGTTTCATACTTCTTGAATTTAAATTGTTTGACTTTGATGGTGCAAAGGTATAAACAACTTTATATGTATTCTTGTTTTCACCAATGTTACAATCAATTCTTTTTATATCGTTGCTATTTCGTTGCAAGGTTGCATCGGCAACCGATCTTTTACCCTAAATGATTGATAATGACCGGGTAGGATAAGTGTATCCTCGTTGAGGTTCAGAAGGTATTTGATACTTTCCAGCAAATGAAGAGAATCCCCTCCATCAAAATCAGTTCTGCCTTGACCGATTCTGAAGAGAACATCTCCACTGAAGACTATTTTTTTAGATTCACAATACAGAGATAAACTACCAGGTGAGTGTCCTGGAGTAAGTATTATAGAAAAAATATTGTCTCCAATTGTCAAGTTTTCAAAAGGTTCTTTTATCCATATAATATGATTTGTTGAAAGTAATTCTTTTTCCTTATCGCTTAATTCCATGAACACAGAACATAGTTTATTCCATTCGAGTATGTCAATGTCGAGGTTGCATGCAATTGTATTTATGAGGAATTTGTCGTATATGTAATTGATACCAAACATGTGGTCAAAATGTAGGTGAGTACAGATACTGTATTTGATACTCAAATGATTTTCGTCCACATATCTATCAATATTGTTGAATTCTTCATCAGAGGTACACCCACAGTCTATTATCATAGTTTCTTTTGTTATTGCATCGGAAACTATGTATGTATTTACTTGATTCTTATTAAATACAAATGACTGTATTACCATTATTTTCTCAATTTTGATTGATAGTTAACTCCTTGTTTCAAATATATAGTTAAAAGCATCAATCCAAAGAACACAAGAATCAGTGGAACGATAGGGTAGTTTGCGATAGAATCATATAGTCCGTGTATCAAAGCAGGAATGAATAGAGCAAGGACTCGTAATCCCCATCTATATTTGGGGTATAATTCTGAGAACGAAAGGAAATAACCAGCTATACCGCACCAACATGCATGTAAAAATGGTAAACTTGTGAGTCTTGCAATGTTTAGAAAGAATGAAACGTCATATTGCTGTTCTGCATTGACAGTTACTTGGTATTGTACACCTTCGTAGACTCCAAATGCGATTCCAGACATCAAACCGTAAAACACCATTGTCTGTGGTATCAAAGGCTCATCGGCTTTTTTCAGTATAATTAGGAGCGGTATCATTTTAGCTAATTCTTCAGTTATTCCAACTCCTAAAGTGAATCCCCCTAAACTAACAGGGAAGGATGCGTTGCACAAAGCATAAAAGGGATTGTGTGCGGGCAACCCGAATATATCCCATACGATAAAGACACATATCTGAGTTATAAAGAAGACAGCTAAGGTCGTTTTCAATTTTACTTGTGGGGTCTTAAAGCTAGCATAAAAGAATAATCCCCAAATGATGGAAAAATATAATGATACTTCATAGAACAGGAATAATCCCCCCAGAGGAATATTCATAATAACCATTGGGAGTAATCCTACCAAGGCTAATATAAGAAACCTTTGATCAGACATAAATTGCTTTGAAAACAAAGCAGTCTTGGGGAAGATTAATTCAGAGCCAATGGCAGATAACTGAGAAAAGATATTCCCCTTGTTTTTTACATGTGGTTTTAGGCCAGACTTCTTCAGATAGAATCCTACAGTATGCTCTTGATTGCTGTTGGAATCTATTGCACGGTCCTGTTTTAAAACAAGCCCATCATTGACATATGAAAGCAGTGTCTGCTCATCATATGGCCCATACCGTTGATTATTCCTTATTATAAATATATTCATAACCCTTTTATCAAGTTCTCCCCTTGGGATCAGTTCCATATTCATTGTCACCTATATCCCCGTCAGCGAATAATAGCATGATAATAACATATAGATTATAAAGGGGGATTAGTAGGAAGAAAAACTCCCAGCCAGATTTACCTCTGTCGTGGAACCTTTTACAGATTTGTGCCCAATAAAACCAAAATGCAGGGATGTAACTCAGTAATATAATAATTGCACTGCCTCCGTCCACATTAGGACTATCAGCCCAAATATTTACGAAAAGAGCCCATATCCAGAAAATAATCAAACTTATTCCAAATTCAGTTCTGCGTATTCGACCTTTGAATGAGAAGGGTCTTGAAAACATGGACGTATATTGTATAAAAGAATCACTACTTGTAGAATTTGAAATGCTATTATCTGGTGCTTGTATATTTGTCGGCTGTACAGAGTTGTCATTGGCAGGAGCAGTTGGATGTTTTTCCAAATCTATGCCACGTCGATAAAGGGGACAACTATTGCTGTCATAAACTCTTATTTCTGAGCAATGACTACTATTGGCGCATCTATTGCATTGATCTTTAATCATATTTAATTGTTCACAAGTTGTACATTGACAAGTCTGCCGCCATCCTCAGTAGAAAGGAGTATGTTCTTACCGTTAGTTAAGGCAACAAAACCACCAACGGGAATCTGTTGCTTGTTTCCATCAGGAAATATTTCGTACATGCTATTCAGACGACGGTTAATAAGAATCCACTGATTATGGTGGAAATGAAAGTCACCAGCAGGTTTCCTGTTTTCGGGCGTTACCTTTTCATTTGCAGAAACGAATCGGTTTACATGCCACATGTATAGTGTTTGATTGTCATATACCATAAGACGATATTTCTCATCCATAAACTTTCCTGGTCTAGGTGAAAAATAAAAATTCAGAATTGGTAGCTGACCCTTGTATTCTGTCCCACAGAATGGACATTTGGGCTTTGTCGTATTATCAAATACATACCAATGGGCATGGCATGACGAATTCTGACACGGCTGTACCAAATCTGTTGTCTTTACTAATGCATCTTCCCACATCTGCGCTGTTGGTCGTGCTGATGGATTATGGAGCCCATCAATAAATGCCTTGTCAAATAATTCCTTCAAATAAGGGCCACAAATAGTATAAGGCATCTTGCTTGGATCTCCAAAAGGCAATTCACTGGGACGTAAATCAGAGGCTCTTACTCTGTTTATGTTATTTGTGGGGTGCTCAATGAAGATGGCTTTTTCTCCCATCCGTAACTCTTCATCTTTTTCTGGGTCTAAATCCCAAACTTTACGCCCATCTAAAGGGTGTCTATAAAGAAGATACATGTAGATTAGTACAGCCAAAGCATGGCGGTCTGTCTCAATACATGGAAATTTCTTATTTGGATCACCGACTGGCAATCTTTTTGTTGCCATGACTTCGGGAGCTATAAACCCAGGTGTTCCAATCACACTTGGTGGGAAAAGCCCTCTGACTACAATTTCGTCTAAGTCAATTAAACATGAATTTCCTGTTATAGGGTCAACTAATACATTATTAAACGATAAATCAGAATGTGCCAAACCCGCAGCATGCAAACGGCGTGTTGCCCTAGCAATTTTAATACACATATTAAGATGCTTCAGCCAATCACCCTTTTGGTCATCCGGCAAAGCCATTTTCCTTAATTTAGCTGATGCAAACCATTTCCCGTTTTTTTCTTTCCCGTCAAGATTAAATCCGTTTTTATGAAAAAAGAAGTCACTACTATAGAATGGTATCAGTACGCCTATTCGATTATTCCATTCTACAATTCCATAAGGAAGGTAAAGTTTCTCTTTCCAATAATCGCCAACGCTTGTCCCATCAAAAATATGGGCATAATACTGGCTAACTATTCTATTGAGACGTTCCTTATCGTTAGCATCTAACTTCTTACGATAAAATGCAACTACATATTTTTTATCGCAGCTAAAATATACATCTTTTACACCTCCTTGAGCTTTAATTTCGTCATAAAACTCAACTGCATTACCAGGAAAAGGTGCATTAGGTGATATTGCTTTCACCGCGAGGGTTACTTTATTTGCCATAGTCTCTTCGTCTTTAATATAGTATTGCTAATGTTCTGTCATCATGATTACCTGGTGACCAGAAATCAAGCCAGTCTAAAAGCTCGTTTTTGGATTCTTCATTATCATCTGACAGATGGACTGGATGTTCTGGATTATTCTGCAAATCTTCCCATAGCTCATCCCATTTATCAGGATTATTGAGATTTGCATCTGTTTCAAATTTTGGATCACTAACTCCATCTGTCATCAAGAAAAGTGCAGTAAAATCTGGAACAATTTTACATTTCAGCCTTTTGTAAAATTCATTGCTGTCATTGAATATTTCTGGCATAGTTAAGAATCTGGTCTGTCCAGCATATTCACCTTCATCAGGAATTCCCAACAATGTGGCTGTGTGATTCTCTTTGTCATATAGGCACATGGCTCCATCACCCACCCAGAATGATGCGACAAACCATCCAAACTCAAATTTTTTGCAAATGGCAAGTAGAAGTGTGGTAGCATAAACCTTTGTCGGATTTCCAGTTGTCTTTGCCTCTTCGACAATCGCTTTATGAGCTTTATAGGCGGCATTTCCTACTATACGATAGATATCTGCACTTATCATTTTCCCAGCTTCTTCTGAACGCTGGTCAAGATGCCACAGATTGATGTCCTCTTCAAATCTTTCGCTATTAGAAAGTTCGTTCTTACAATGTTCAATAACTGTCTCACAGGCTATTTTGGAACCCTGTCGAGAATACTTTGCAGAACCAGCTCCATCAGCAACAGCCATGACATACCAATTTGTCGTATCATCGAGATACATCTTGAAATGGTCATCACGAGGCTTTGCCTCTTGTGCATGAGACCGTCCACGTTTACTTGCTGCTACGACATCTTTCTGCGGAGTCCCGTCTTCGAGTGAAGCAACTTTAATATAGTCAACCTGGGTGTCTTCATTGACGTATTTGGGATCTGGCATTTTTTCCCAATCTACATCCAGACTCTTCCACAGTTTCCTCGGATCCTGGTTTATTACAAACGGAACTTTAAGTTCAAGTTTTGGTCTGTCGTCCTCAGGAAGATCAATACCTTTGAATTTATAAATGATTGTTAACTCAAAAGTAGATTCCGCTGTAGTCCCATCTTTCCTAAGAGAATCAAGTGTCGGTGTTCCTGATATTCGGAATGCCTTTCCGTTTTCAGCAACTTCAACATCAAGTCCGTGAACTTCTTTGCTTAGGCCGTTTACTTGCAAAATCTGTACCTCAACTCCTTCAAGATTCGAATCTTGTAACGGCTGAACTTCTATCGTCTTTTCGTAATACGAATTTTCTTTCGCATTAGGCAAGTCAAAATGCCAACGACCAACTTCTTCTTTTCCTATTGTCTCTTTGTTCATGAGATATTCCTTATAATACCCCCATAACTTCTCAGACAGGAACTTTATAAAGCCTTCAGCCTTATTCTCGTCCTTTTCGTTAATGAGGAGATTGATTGTTTTTTCTATGTCCATAACTTATCCTCGACCTCTAGTGATGTTCATGCCACCTTCTGCTATCTCACCAAGTGAGCCTTCCATACCACACCATGGGCAAGCAGAAGTACTGCCATCAGAGCACATGATGTTTCCACATTCGCAAACAACTACTCCAAGTTGGTTCCCGCAACAAGGACATGTAGGTACACCACGTAAAGACATAGTGTTTATATTGCGGTTGGATTTTCCTTCGCTTAAACTATCGTATGTTTCTTCGTCTACAGGGTATGCACCAACTAATTTGTAATCTATGGCTTTAATACCCAATTCTTCTAATCCTTCGATGCCTGCAATCCTTTTTGCATATTTAACAAGGTATGTTTTCTTTGTGTTAGAACATTTCCCGAGTAAGACTGCAAAGTTTTCATCAACTATACAAGGTTTGCTTGTATCAACCTTCTCCAGATTAATACCTGTTGTTGGTGCGAGTTGAACGCTGTCATCACCCATGTCTGTAACCGATACGCTGGTTGCTTTGATTGATGCAGTTACCCACTTGAAAAATGCTTTAAACGAAGCTTCATCGGTAGTGTTCAACCGAAGAACATTATCTGAAAACTGCCCCAATAGTTGGGTGTTAACATTGTCACCTATAGATATGGCAACGATGTTTGCAGAACGTTTATAATTCTGAGTCCATCTTGCAAACGCTGAAGTTGGATCATCCGTAGGAGTTCCGTCTGTAAAGAGGAATATAATAGGCTTCCAATCTCCCTTTTTATCGAGAGTGGTTTTAACCAGCGTTTTATCCATATCATCCATTAGGTAATTAAGGGCTGCGCCAAGCGAAGTTCCTCCACCAATAGGGAAAGTTGGAGGATAGAACTTATACAACTCAGTTAGAGGGGAGAGAGACTTTGCTTTGCCAGCAAAGATGATTACCGAAATGAATGCTGTTTCGAGCGCATATGGGTCGGTACGCAGTTCTTGTACTATAGATCTCATGCCATCCTGTACTTGTTGGATGGGTTCCCCAGCCATTGATTCTGATACGTCAATGAGGAAATAAATAGGTAATCTTCTCATATAATTATAATTTAAACTGTTGCTATATAATTTGGATCTCTATTGTCATTAATATAAAAGGTAGGAGCAACAAACATGTTGCTGAGACTATCCTCTGAAAGAGGAGAGTGAAAAATTCTAGGGTTGTTCGTGAGCATTTCAACCCAGTTGCAACCACTTTTTTGTTCCAAGCACACAACAACGAAAGGAATATAAGAATCTTTAAACTTCCCTATTGTTGAAGGCTGGATCTGGGTACTATTACCACAGGTTATAATTATCAAAAAAACTTTTCTCTGTTCATTCGTAGATTGATTTAGTATTGAACAGATACCACCATCTAAGGTAACACTTGAAGAAGTCCTTAGAAAAATATGACCTTCCTCAAATTTATCGATTGAGGTACTGTATAAGATCTTGCCATCAAAAGACATAAATGAAATCTCATTATCAAGCATATATGGATTAGTTCGACAATAATTCACAATTCCAACAATAGAATCTCTAAGGCACGATGAATACCTTGCCATTTCAATAGTGTTGTCTAATAATATGATTATTGATTTATTCATTTGCTTAATACATCTCGTTATTCAATTTGAATCTCTATTACTTTGGGCGGTTCCTGAAGAATATCACGGCCATCTGACGATGTCTTTTCCTTTCCACCGAATAAAGACTTGATGATATCTGGAAAATTGACACTATCCCATGGTGAAACAATTTTGGCTGATTCATTAAATGTGTCACCATATTTATCTATATTGCCGTGTAAAACAATGATGTTGTCACTATTTTTTTTACAAAACTTAATCTGCTCGTTGTAGAGTTGAACGTCAGAAGGCTTACCCTTAGTAATAATAAATATAAATTTACTTTCGGGGGAGGAATCATTAACGTATTTGATCGCCTTCCCCAAATTCTTGGGACCGCTACACTCTTCATTGATAGAAGCGGTTTTTACGGAAGTAACGGGACTCATAACTACGTCTTCCTTAACTTCCATATTATATGTTATAATTGATGCTTTGGCTTTACATGAGTTAGAATTGTTACATAGAGATTTAACCAATTCGTTTACAAGTATTGTTGCTTGTTGAATTGGTTCTCCACTCATTGAACCAGAGCAGTCAACTAATATGAATATTTTACTTTTGGTCATTGTGCACGAATAATAATTGGTAATGGACTCAAATAGACCTTTCCGGGACCAGTGATATTCATAAGACTTAATCCTTCTCCTCTGAGGACATTGCCAACAGACCACCCTGCTTGAATTTGAGAAGTGTGGAATCCTTGAAGGGCAATGATGTGGTTTTCGTCTACCTCAATAGTCTCACTATTATTCAACGTTCTTTCGAGAGGTGACCCTAACGAGTCGAGAAAAACTGTAGCTTTCCCATCAATTTTTTGGAAGAATCCGACTCCTCCGAGTATTCCTTGTAGGTTAATGTTTAAATTTAGATTTACCTTATTAGTGGAAGCCACATAATGACCTCTTCTACAGATAAGATTTTCTCCTTCAAGTTTAATCGGTAATAGTGCGCAACAGCTTCCGGATAAGACCATTTTTTTTGTGAAAGTTGTCGGATTGGTGAAACGTATGACGAGAATGGATTCGCCTGACAATGCGGATTTCAAAACGCCTCCAATGATGTTTCCCAGACCTCCTTTCGAGTTGCTTCCATTGAATTCCACTTCTCGTTGTAATCCCTCTTCTACATACACAATACTGCCTCGTTCGGCATAAAAGGATTCACCTGGAGATAATTGAACCTCCAGAGTCTTATACTCATATCCTATAATCTTGCAATTCATTGATAAATGCTTATCGTTAAATGACTAAGTTTACTTCAGGCGGTGGTGCAGGTAAATCTACAGGATCGATTATGCCCATTGTCCTTCCTCCACCAATTACATTAATAGTAACCCATTGGAAAAACTTCTTGAAAGTATTGCTGTCCATGTTGTCAAGCGTAAATACATTATGGGTTAATAGTTTTAGTGGATCTGTCTTTGCTTTTGGCCCTGCAGCACATGCAACAATGTTTGTAAACTGATGTTTCTTTATTTTTTCAATAGCATCATTATACGCTTGTAAGTCTGAAGGCTTTCCGTCTGTAAGAACAAACAACAATGGCATCCAATCGCCTTTTTGTTCTTTTGAGCCAGTGTTTACTTCAACATCATAACGTTCACAAAGTAAATTTAATGCGGCTCCCATAAAAGTAGCACCAGACTCTGGTACAGCAATGTCAGGTAGTTGCAGGTCTTCAAGAGGCGTGAGTGGAACTATTTGCTCAACCTTACTATTGTATGTTATAATGCTTATACATGCAGTTTCCAATGCGTATGGATCGAGTCTGAGGGTCGCAATCATATCTGCCAGCCCTACTTTCACAGACTCTATAGGTTCACCCTTCATAGAGCCTGATGTATCGATTAATATGTAAACTGGTAATCTTCTTGCCATTAGTCTTTATTTAATCCACGGCCACACACCCAACCTTCGACAGCTGCTAAACCGTATATGATGATACTAAAGAAATCAAAATCCAAAAATGCTATTTCAAAGAAATATGAAAAATCGAGTGCACCTAATGTTTGGAAAAACGTCATTCCTTCATTTTTGGCGATAAATCCAACATTAGTAAGGAAGTCACCAAGAACACACGAAAGCAAGGCAAACAAGGCTCCGATAAATCCTATGGTTTTGTTGTTTCCTCCACTTGCAATTTTTACAAACCACCCAACAGCCAACCCTGCGATGAGTCCCATATACAACCATTGCTTTTCTGCATTGACCGTAATGAGTGCCCATACGGAAGAAACAGCGAGACATGAGAACAAACCTGCAAGTAAAGCAGCCAGAACATTCCCTTCACGAACTTCTTCTACTATTGTTGAGTCTGTAGTTATAATATCGTTTTCTGTGGGATTGTTCAATTTATCAATATCATATTCTGACATAATTTTAATTTAAGAAATGACAATATCCGAATGGTGCTTGTGACACCATTCGGAATAGTTTGAATTGTTTTTATACTACAATATTGACTTCTGGTGGTGGAGGTGGCAACTCACTCATAGTTGTCGTTTCACAAGCAGTGTCTTCAATTGACTTACTGCTGGTGCTAATAGAAGCGGAAACCCACTTGAAGAAAGCCTTAATAGTTGCACTATCTGCAGTATCAAGTTGCACAACATTTTCCGTGATTTGCTTCAGAGTACTGGTGTTTGCTCCTTGTCCTGCCGCACAGGCAACAACCATTCCACACTTACGCTTCTTAAACTCTGCCAAGCCTTGTGTGAGACTGTCAGTTGGTTCGCCATCGGTCATAATGAATACCAAAGGACGCCAGTCTCCTTTCACATCCGCTGTAGTCTTTGTTATTTCAGAATCAATTTTTTGTGCAAGTAGATTGAGAGCCGCGCCAAGTGCTGTGCAACCGCTGGCATCAATGTTAGGTTGCTGGAAAGAAGCCAATTCTGTCAGAGGTGTTACCTGCTGAGCAGAAGAGTTGAACGTAATGATACTGATGAATGCTGTCTCTAGAGCATATGGGTCACTTCGCAATGTAGAGATAAGTGTTTGGACACCATTCTTTACAGCCTCAATGGGCTCGCCATACATCGAACCAGATGTGTCGAGCAAGAGATAAACTGGTAATCTTCGCATGTTTATAAATATTAATGTTATTAATTTTGTTATTTAACTAAGTTGGGATAGACATGAAATCTTCTCATTTTGCATATGAGGTAAGAATTCGTCTAATTGTCAAACAGAGATTTTGGTCTTCAAAGGCATCTCCGATAGCCGCAAATTTCCAATCGTTTCCACGGCGGTAGAGTTTTCCCATGATAAGAGCCAGTTTTCCTTTGTATTGTGATTCTGCTGCAACATCATATGAAGCGAATACTTGTTTCGGTGGACGGTCAGGAGTTCCTTCAAACATTCTAATGGCTGCATAAGGAATCTGTGAGAAATCTTCTTTTCCACAATTGTTAAGGAAGAAGAAAATCTGATGGACTTTACTGCTAACACGACCTAGGTCGACAGTGATGATCTCATTATCCAATCCATCATCGCCATCGGCATCGCCCTGAAGGTCATCACCAGTATGATGCAAAGCACGGTCTGAAGAGTCGAGCTTTCCTAAAGGCATTCCATAGTGAGATAAGAATTCTTTACGGTATAATGGTGAATAGATATGGTCACAGATGTTTCCATTTTCATCTACCATAATACAACTAAGGTCAAGATCGACTTCTATTTTTTCTTTTTCTCTATGAGTTTTTCTTCCGAAGCCAAGGAATCCCTCGCTATCAACAACTTCAACGGTGCGTCCGGTTTCAATCATACCCCAGTTACACCCAACACAAAATTTGGTCATTTTTGAACCATCATCCTTTTCAAGGTTGATTTTCTGACCTTTTTCGAGTTTTTTTTCTAAAACAATTGCCATAATTGCTAATTTTATAAATTAATCTTTACTTCCTACATTATACTTGAACCCCCAATTATACATGGCATCGCAGTTGCTGTGGTTATCGTGGAATGTTATCAGTTTTTTGACTGTAATGGAATTGTCACCACCGAAATCAAGTTCTGCTATAGCACAGAATCTTTTGTTTTCTGATTGTGCCCCCATTTCGACAACAACATCTTCCTGCCCAGGAACCTTAACTTTGACAACAGCGTTTGTCTCCGACCATTTTGTGGCACCAGCAAAAATGAATGTATAGATGGTAATTCGTTTGATGACATTGATGCCTTTAGGATTGACTAGGATAGTCTCACCTGATCCTCCGGTTCGGTCATCTCCTGTGTGCCATATATATGGGTGATGATCGTAAGAACCTTGATTTGTCTTTTGGTCTCTGCTACCTCCGCGTCCATGAGAGAACTGTAAGCCATCGATTAGTCGTTTTGTTCCACTTCGTAGCTCATAAAAACAGCCAAGGTCTAAATCCATTGGATTATCTCCTCCCTGATTCCAATCGAGATTTATAACAATCTCACCGTTGGTCGAACTGCCTTTTTCTAAGTTAATGCGATGTTTGTCGCCTGACTTTTCAAGTACAATAGCCATATCGTTAGTCTTTTGATCCAGGACTCCAGTTGAATCCCCATCCAAAATGTCGGTCGCAATCAGCGTGACCACCATGGAATGTTACAAGTTTCTTTACCGTAATGGAATTGTCACCACCAAAATCGAGTTGTGCAATAGCGCAGAATTTACTGTTGCTAAATTGCTGTCCCATTTCAACAACGACTTCTTCCTGCCCAGGAACTTTAACTTTGACAACAGCGTTTGTCTCTGACCACTTTGCTACACCTTCATAAATGAAAGTGTAGATGATGATGCGCTTGATGTCATTAATTCCTTTAGGGTTAATCATAATAGTTTCACCAGAAGAGGCACCACCTCCTCTGTCATCTCCTTGATGCCAAATGAAAGGCTTTTGGGTATAGCAGCCTTGACGTGTCACTTTGTCTTTAGCACCTCCACGACCATGAGAGAACTGGAGGCCATCAATCACCATCTTTGTCCCGTCTCTTAGTTCGTAGAAACAGCCTAAATCCAGGTCTATGGCTCCTCCGAATAGTTGTTTGAGAAAGCCTCCTTTGCTCCAGTCAAGATTAACAATAATCTCTTCTGTAATAGCTCTGGGACTCTTTTCTAAGTTTATTCGGTGAGTGTCACCTGTTTTTTCTAGTCTTATAGCCATAATTACATAAATTTAGAAGCGTACTTCCTGCAAATCGGTTCTAATCCATCTTTGTGGGCTTCTCCAACAGCTTGGAATTTCCATTCAGCACCTCGTCTATATAGACGGCCAAATTCAACGCCCTTATCTGTGGAGAAGTCTTCATCAAGGTCATAACGGCAGATCACTTCACCATTAACAGCATTGATAATTTGAATGTAGGCATCACGAACCTGTCCGAAATTGTAATTCATTCGAGGCTTGTTAGGATACTTTTTGCCATATTTCTCCTCTTCATAGAATGTGTATTCGTCTGAAGGAGTCCAATAAATACTGACGGTAAAAAGAATTTCCTTAACTGATGGTGAAGTTTTGGTTAAGTCCACTTCGATTTCTTCATTGCCTTCTCCTGTGTCGTCGTCATCATCACCTAAATCATCAACAGATCCTAGTACACTTTTGTCAACGGAACACGGCCTTTCCTGGGGCACCTGCATAACCACGTGGATTAACCAAAAATCTTGACCAGTCTGAAGATAAAGA
>ERZ842401.2824-NODE-2824-length-22516-cov-17.614844_pt1 | contig 22516 bp, 9 predicted proteins | sample MGYA00521270_ERZ842401 | MGnify/ENA primary metagenome ERZ842401 (study PRJEB31892, sample SAMEA3878208) | bioreactor metagenome | biome: Moose rumen | place: Sweden | collected 2011-10 | study: EMG produced TPA metagenomics assembly of the PRJEB12797 data set...
GCTATCACTACATATGGGTCTGCAGCATCAGATTGCATCATATTGTACCCCCGAGAGACAAGCGTGTTGCTTAACAAATACTTATCTCCGGCTTTTCTTGCATAGTCCTCGATAAAACTCAATAATGAATCAGCCTCATGTTTTCTCCCTTTTGCAATATAGACTTCAGCTTCTCCAAATTGAGAATAAACTGCATAATTAATTTCTTTTTTGATATTATAAGCATCTCTTGATTCTTTATAATACTTCAATTCAGACCATTCATCGTTACATTGACCGTACAGTCCAGCAATATTCCAACAGCATAAGCCTACATAGTGGAGATCTCCCATCTTCTCCGCCATTTCTTTCGCCTCCAGGAATGAGATGATTGCACCGGTATTGTTCCCGGCATTCCGCTGCACGCGGCCAAGAGAATACAATGAAAGCATCTTATCCCTCTCCGACCCGTGCCTGTCGTAATACTTTACAGCGCTTTGAGCCAAAGAGTCATCCGTTATGTCAATGTAAGACTTGTCCATGGCCAGAGACATGAGCAATGCATATCGGGCCTTCCGGGATGAAGGCCGCAACTGTTCCTGCGGAATACCGGAAAGCTGCTCATAGGCCGTATACGGATCTGAAGAAATCTCCTGCTCTATTGCATCAAGCTGCCGGTCTATCGGCTGCGTACAGGAAAACGCCCATAGACACAGGGCAAAGGCTAAAATAAAATGCTTTGATCTTATCATACACAAAAAAAGGCTGCCTGAACAATACTAAAAACGTGTGAATTAAACTATTATATCATGCCCGGCAGCCTATGCCGTCTCCATACAAAATAGGGTGACAAAAGAAAGCCACCAATAGTTACACGCAGGCTCCGGAACGGCCGTAGTAGCATCTACCAGTTGACTTTCTATGCCACCCTATAGGGGGGCGGCATAGAAAATCCTGTGTAGGGGCTACTGATTAATTTTCCGGATTAAGCGTGTACCCTAAACAAAATTTCTAAGCAAAACTTAGCGTTATGTTAGCCCTATGGATTACCATAGGCTTTCACTGCAAAGATAGAACAATTTGAAGGAAATACAAAGACCAAACCAAGTGCATCTGGGCTTGTTGCAGTACACATGGCCCCCACGGTACGGTGCATTACGCGAAAATGGCAGAAAACGTGTAACATAATGCACCCCCAACACAGGTCATTACGCGAAAACGGCCGCATATGCGTAGCCGGGTGTCCCTGCCTACCGGCCAGCTGCCATGTCGCGAGCCAGAGTGCCCTGCAAGGCCATTTTCCATGGCAACATGGCTGTTAATTCCACATCTACAGTTTCTCCGGCATTGACCAGATACGCACACACGGATGCAAGCAAAAACTGTGGAGGTCAACTATCTGACAATCAGGGTAATAACAAGTTCTCCCGTGCATCGGGCGATACACGGGAGAACCACGATTTGCTTGATTCACAGGCACTTAAACTCCACCGGGAATCATCTTCAACAGCTCGGGGGAAGGAACATCCGGACCGGGCTGCGGAAGGAGGTACCAACGGACGGTCCAGTCCAGCTTTTCGCCGGGAGCCAGGGTAGTATAAGGGCCCTGTTCCTCAATTTCCACGAAGGTTTTGCCGATGTTGGCGTAAATCTGGATTTCCGCCTCGGCCGGAGCGGCTTCACCTTCCTTCAGGTCCTGGAATTTCTTTACCAGCAGCACACCGTTGGAACTGAAGGCCAGCCAGCCGGTACCGTCGGCATTGATTTTCCGGTTCTCCTTTGCCTCGTCCATCTGCCACCAGGCGGCACCCAGCTTGTTCTCGAAGGGAATGAGGACCATGTCGTTGGCGGACTCAACGGACGGGGCGTCGAAGAATACCAGACCGCCGTTGGGCACGCGGGAAATCTCCCAGGGAGCCACCTGGCGGGTTTCCCCGGACTCGTTCACGATGGTATAGGTGATCACAATGGCGCCGTCGCAGGGACAGACCTTGAACTGTTTGCAAACCCGGTAGCCAAAGCGCTCCGACTTCTGTCCGGTAAGCACCAGCACGCTGTCTCTGAGTTCGGCCTCGTACGGCATGGAATCGTATTCCGGCACAGGGGGCCAGTTCCACTGGGCCTGCGGAGAGGTCCAGAAGGTGCTGCCGAAGGAATTCGGGAAACGGGTCTGCGAGAGGACTTCCTTGTCTTTATACTTGAAGGAGAGGATCTTGCCCCCCGTCGAGGCATTCAGTCTCAGACACATGTCACCGGAAATGATGCAATATTCGCTTTCTCCCACCGGCTCGATGCTTTGGGCCGATGCAACAACACTGCCAAGAAAAAGGGCAGCCAAAAGGGGTAAAAGGTATCTCTTCATAATAAAACGCTACTCCAAGCCTCTGGCCCGCATAAGGGCGGCCGGGTCGGGGTTGGCACCGCGGAAACTGCGGTACAAGGTCATGGGCTCTTCGCTGCCGCCCTTCTCCAGGAAGGTCTTGCGGAAGCTCTCTGCCGTGGCCTTGTTGAACACGCCGTCGGCCTCGAACTTCTCCCAGGCGTCCACGGCCAGCACTTCGCTCCAGAGATAGCTGTAGTAGCCGGCGCTGTAGCCGCTGTTGAAGATGTGGTTGAAGTAGGTGGTGCGGTAACGCGGAATAATCTCGTCCACCAGGCCCATCTCCCCACACACCTTGGCCTCGAAGGCGCGGATGTCTTCCGGCCCGTTGAAAGCAGAGAGTTCCTCTACGGACAGCTCGTGCCACTTCATGTCCAGGATGGAGGCGGCGCAGAGCTCGCCGGTGGTGAATCCCTGGTTGAACTTGAGCGACTTCCTAATCTTCTCTACCAGCGCTGCGGGAATGGGTTCACCCGTACGGTAGTCGTTGGCATAGGCCTGGAGGATTTCCGGCACGAAGGCGAAGTTCTCGTTGAACTGGGAGAACATTTCCACGAAGTCGCGGGCCACCGAAGTGCCGCTCACGGTCTTGTAGTTGCACTGGGTGAGGAAGCCGTGCAGGGCATGGCCGAACTCGTGGAAGGCCGTCTGCACGTTGTCGATGGTGAGCTGCGAAGGCACTTCCGCCGTGGGTGCGGGGAAGTTGCACACGTTCACAATCACGGGACGAACGCCGGTTTCCTGGTCGCGGAAATTGTTCATCCAGGCCCCGCCGCGCTTGGTGGGACGGACGAAATAGTCGCGGTAGAAGATGCCCAGCAGGGAGCCGTCGGCATCGGAAAGCTTGTAGGCCTTCACCACCGGGTTGTATACCTCCACCTCAGGAGCTTCCTCGATCCGGATGCCATAAATCTTCTCAGCGGCCGTGAACACGCCCTTGAGCACACTGTCGGCCTGGAAATAGGGCTTGGTCTGGCTCTCGTCCAGGGCGTACTTCTGCGCCCGCAGCTTCTCTGCATAGTAGCTGTAATCCCAGGCCTCAATCTTGTGCCCGGCCAGCTTCTGCATTTCCGACATCTCTTCCCTGGCCTTCTTCATGGAAGCGTCCATGATGGGCTGCAGGAAGTTGTCTACGGTGGCGGGATCCCCCGCCATCTTGTTGGAAAGCTGGAAGGCGGCAAAGTTGGGATACCCCAGGAGCCGGGCCTGTTCGGCACGCAGCTTGAGGATTTCCAGCACAATGGCGTTGTTGTCATTGGCGTTGCCGTTGTTGCCGCGGGCCGCGTAGGCCTTGAACACCTGTTCGCGTTTGGAGCGGTCTTCGCAGGAGCCCATGAAGTCGTAATATTCGCTCACGGTGATGCCGGTGGCGTCCTTGAAGGCATTGTTCTCCGCCAGCAGGTTCTGGCCGAATTTCTGGCTCAGGCTGGCCAGACGGGTGCTGATTTCAGCGAAACGTTTCTTCCCTTCCGGGTCCAGGGCCACGCCGTTGCGCTCGAAGCTCTGGTAGATCTTCTTCACCACCATCTGCTGCTCGCGGGTAAGACCGGCCGAATTGTCGTACACCGCCTTCACCCGGGCGAAGAACTTCTCGTCCATGAAAATCTCGTTCTCCGCCTCGGTGAGCAGGGGGGTCACTTCCTCTTCAATGGCCTGCATCTCGGGCGTGGATTCGCTCTCGGCAAGGTTGAAGAATACGCCCTGGACGCGATCCAGGATAGGAGAAGCCTGTTCGAACGCCTGGATGGTGTTCTCGAAGGTGGGGGCCGACGGATTGTCGACGATGGCTTTCACATTGGCCTTCTGCTCTTCCAGTCCGGCCTTGAAGGCGGGAAGATAGTCTGCGAGGGTAATCCGGGAGAAGGGGGCCGTGCCGTAAGGGGTGTCCCACTCCTCCAGGAATACGTTCTTGGGAGTGTTGTTACAGGATGCAAGCATAAGCAAGGCGCCGAAGGCTGCCAGCAGTTTTTTCATACTAATGGACGGTTACAGAAACGGAAGGATCGTCTACAAGGGAGAACTGGGCGGCGCCGTTGTAGATGGTAAGGATACCGGTAATGTCTACAGGCGAGCCGCTTACCATACGGGCGTCCAGCGGGGTGTCGGCAAAGCGGGCGAAACCGCTGGTGCGCACCTGGATGTCCGTGTTCCCCAGTTTGAAGTAATGGGAGACGTAGTTGCCGTTGGCGTACTTCACCATGATTTCCTTATAAGTGAGGTAGGCGTCGCCGCCGAAGCTGTCCAGGGTCTTGCCGTCCTTCAGATAGTCGGCCGGCTTGCCGGTGATGGGACCGTAGCGGGTGGCGCCGGAGCCCACCTCGGCCAGATCCCATACCCCGCTCTCTACATACTCGATGTACTTGGCCTTGGAGCAGGCCCAGGTGTTGATGCCCCAGACGCCGGCGTCCGAAAGGAACACGCGGTTCTCCGGGTTGGCGCTGGTATGCGGCAGGTTGGAGTTGGGATAGAAGAGCGCAAAGATCTGGTTGCCGTACTGGAGGCCCTTGATGACCACCAGCTTGCCCCAGAGTTCACCCTTGAACCCGGCGGAGATGGAAGCCTGGATGTCGGCCTCGCTCACCGCTACGGGATCCAGCGGAGCGGCCTGGGCCCCGCGGAAGAAATGCTGGTCGATGATGGTCTGCACGTCTATGTAGGAGGTTTCGTACTCGTTGGTGGTGGTTTGGTCGGCCTCCAGACCCAGCTGCGGCATGCCGTTATAGGCACCCAGGGTGAGGCCGTCGCAGAGCACGTACACCCACTGGCCCAGGTTGTATTCGCTGTAAAGGGCCGATTTTCCCAGCTTGAGGTCTATGCCGCCTGTCTCGTCCTGGATGTACAGTTCCCGGTAGAGGTTGCCGGTACGGTCGCTGGAGACCACCTGGCCCTTGATCCAGACGTTACCGGACACCTCCAGGGGTTTTCCGCTCTTGTACAGGCCCTTGAGGTCCCGGATGGTGGTAAAGGTGCCGGAGAAACCGGGCAGGGTGGCTTCCGTATAAGGGGTATAAGCCGCAGGCTCATTGGCATCGAAAGTGAACACCGGCTGCCATTCTTCCTTCAGACTCTGGCAGGCTACAAGCGCTGCAAGCGCAAACAAAGCGATAAGGTTCTTTTTCATGGCTCTTAGAATCTGAAATAAAGGTTAAGCATATAATTGGTACCGGCCATGTAGAAATACTTGGAGTCGAAGCGGTAATAGCGCTCCTTGGACACGGTGTTGTCCACCATGCGGGTTTGCTCGTAACCGCCGGTCTTCACATCCCGGTTGTTCAGCAGGTTCTTCACGTTGAGGGAGAAGCCCAGCTGATACTTGTAGTCTATGTACCAGGACTTGCCGATGGAGAGGTTCACCAGCCAGGCGGGGGCGAACTGCTCCTGGGTGGTCATGTAGATGATTTCCTCGTCGGTGATGTTGTTGTCCAGGCCGGCCACCGCGTAGTCGGTGCGGTAGAGCGGGCTCATGTCCAGATAAGAACGGCCGAAGTACTCCACGTCCCCGTCGATGAACCAATAGTTGTAATTATAGGCCAGGCCCAGGCTGATGGCGGTTTGCGGCGTAGAGGGCACATAGTGCTTCTGCGTCACGGTTCCGTCCAGCAGCTCGGTCTTTTTCCAGTAGGCCACGTAGGCATTGGAGAGCACCACCTCGGCGCTGTTGTCCACCGTCTGGGTCATGCGCGGGTTGGAGGTGTACACATATTCACCTAGGGCCACAACGCCCTGGAAGCTGAGGTTGGGAACCAGATAGGTGGGAACCTTGAAGCCCAGTTCCACGCCCATGTGCCGCTCATCGATGCCGCTGATGGCAAAGTTGGAGAAGGCGTTCTGCACGTCGTCATAGGCGCTCATCACCTTGCTCTGGTCGTTGATGGTTGTATAGTAGCCGGTGGCGCGGATGTTGATGCCGTTGCCGCTGTACTGCCAGTTCAGGTCGGCCGAGAAAATCTTTTCCGGAGTGAGCCCTTCCATCATGGTGTTGCGGGTACGCGGGCTCAGGAAGGCCTGGTTGAACTTGGGGGCTTCGTTGAAATAACCCACGTTGGCATAGACGCGCATGGCGCCGCCAATCACGTAGTTCAGGCCCAGCTTACCGGCATAGGTAAGGAATCCGGCCGTCTTGGACTTGCCCAGGGAGGTGGTCACCGAGCCGTCCGGGTCGTAAGTGGGTTCCACCGTCACGCCGTCTACAATCACTTTGTTGCCATTCTCCTCCAGGCCGGGGAACAGGCCCTTGCGGACCAGACCCTCACGCCAAAAGCTCTCATAGCCGATCCGGCCGCCCAGGGACATGCTGAAATTGCCCAGGGAGAAGTTGCCGTTGAGCCAGCCGCCGTAATTGCGGACCTGAGCGTAATAATCGTAGCCGTACTTGTCGCCCACGCCCAGCTGCTGGGCATAGCCATGGATACGGTAATAATCCAGGTCGTTCTGCAGCTTGTAAGGGGTGGCGGCGAAGTCCCGCTCGGCAAAGTTGTCGATGTTGACGAAGTAGGAGCCGCCCAGCAGGTCGGCCAGGGTCTTGTAATACTCGGTCCGGTTGATGCGGGCGTTCACGCCGCCGGTAACGGTAATGGCAGCGGAGGGACGGGCCTTGAAGTTGAGGGCCAGGTTCAGGTCCCTCTGGTCTACATGGCGCTCTTCCTGCACATACTTGGAACGGCCGTCCTGCTGGTTGTAGTTCACGTTATACAGCCGGTCCCAGTCCACGTGGGTGAGGTTGGGATAATCCTTGGCATGCGTCCAAACCTCCTGGCTCCAGCCCCACTTGAGGTCGTTGTGCCGGTTCATGTCCGGATTCACGTCCATGAAGTAGCTGGGCAGGTTCCTGTAGTAGTCCGGACGGGGGTCCTGGGCGTCGTACCAGTCCAAGGCGGTGTATCCGTTCTTGCCGAAGCGGTACAGGGCGGTGAAGCTGGCTTCGAACTGGTCGGACGGGGTGAAGTCGTACTTGAAGATGGCAATGGGCTCGTGGGTCTTGCGCACACGGGCGTTGCGCACCTTGCCGTTCTGGTAGCCCCAGTTGGAGTTGTACATGTTGTCTCCCATGAGGTCGTACACTTCCTGCGTGGAGGCGTTCTGCGCACCGCGCTGGCCCGGCGTCCCGAAGAACACGAAGCTGAGTTTGTTGGAGCGGTTGAGCACCTTGTCGGCCGCCAGATAATAGGCGAAGGAACGATAGTAAACGCCGTCTATCCAGTCGTTTCCGCCCAGGCGGGCGCTCACGTTGGCGGCGAAGGCCCAGCCGTTGTCCATCACGCCGGTGGCGTAGGAGGCCATCACGCGCAGGCGGTACAGGGAGCTGTTGGTAAGGAGGCTCCCGCGAAGGCCCTTGCGCACGTTGGAGGCCGTGCCGAAGATGTTGGTGAGGCCGTTGTAGCCGCCCAGGCCATAATCCGACACCTCCACGCCATTCACCGTCTCCTTGGAACGCATGGCCTCGTTAAGGCCGCTCCACAGGGAGAACGGGGAATAACCCGTGATGGCGTCGTTCATCTTTACGCCGGCCAGGTACACGTCCTGCGTCTCCGAGGCATAGCCACGGGCATTGAAACGCACGGCGGAGAAGTTGTAGCCCGCAATGTTGTTGAACACGTCGTTGGAACCGAACAGGATGGTGGGGTTGTCGTTGTACCCGCTGTCGTCCATGTCGAAGGCCGCGAAGGAGTCGTCGTCCAGTTCCGTAATCTGCTGTACAGCCGTGAGGGAAAGGTTGAACATGTTCTTCACGTAGCCGTCGTTCACGGTCACCTGCACCTGGGTTTCCAGGAAGTCGGGAGCCGTGATCACCAGGGTGTACATGCCGTCGTCCAGCCCCGGAATCAGGAAGGTGCCGTCATCGGCCGATGTGGCCGAGGCCACTTCCGCGGCGCCCTTCATCAGCACCAGGCGGGCCTTTTCCACCGGTTGCCGGCCGTTCCGGTCGATGACCGTACCCTTCACGCCTCCGGTGGGCTCCTGCGCGAACAGGGCCACGGAGCCTAAGAGGGCGGCAAATGCCAGAATTATTCTTTTAGTCATATATCGGTTAGTTTTATTGTCATTCTGAGCGAAGCGAAGAATCTCTATTTTTTAATCACTATGTAGGTGGGATAGTGGTCTGAATAGCCCCCGATGAAAGCCCCATTGGAGAAGGTGCGGAACGGCGTGCCCTTATACTGGCCGCTCTGGTTGGTCATGAACGGCTTGGAAAACACGCGGCCGTAGAACTTCCCGTTCACGATGGGCTGGATCTGGAAAGTGCCCTTGGGCGCATTGGCCAGGTTGCTGTTCACCAGGATGATGTCGTAGATATTGCCGGCCCCTTGGTAATACAGGGAGCTGTACCCGGCCTTGAGCATGCTCAGGAAGGGGGAGAAGAACTCTTCTCCGGTGGCATCGGCAATGTCTTCCCTGCCGTGCATGTACTCGGTCATGCTTATGTCGGTGGGGTTGTCGTTCATGTCGCCCATCACCACGATGTTGATGCCCGGGAACTCCTTCATCAACTGCGTGGCACGCGTGTAGATGATTTCGGCCCCGCGGGGACGGAGATCGGCCCCCTTGCCGCCCAGACGGGACGGAAGGTGCGCCACGAAGAAGGCGAACATCTCGCCGTCGATGGTGCCGCGCACCATCAGCACGTCACGGGTGCGGAAGTCGTCCATCTCTTCCTGGGTCCAGGCGCTGAAGTCCAGGCGCGTGGGCGAGAAGGTAAAGGGGATGCTCTCGCTGGCAAGCAGCTTGAACTGGTCCGGCTTGTAGAACAGGGCCACGTCTACGCCGCGGCGGTCCGGACCGTCGTAATGGACAATCTGGTAATTGGCCTCGGCAATGGAAGGCTGCGAAACCAGGTCTTCCAGCACATGGCGGTTCTCCACCTCGGAAACGCCCAGCACAGTGTGCCAGACCCCGTTGTCGGCCTTCATTTCCGCAATTACGCGGGCCATGTTCTCCTGTTTCTTCTGATACTTGGTTTCGGTCCACTGGTTGGAGCCGTCGGGCAGGTATTCATAGTCGTTCTTGCCCTCGTCGTGATAGGTGTCGAAGAGATTCTCCAGATTGTAGAAGCCTATCACGTGGCTCTTGGTATAGCCTCCCTGCCCGGATACCTTGGAGGAGGACCCGCAGGCCACCGCCAACACCAGGGACAATAAGAGGTAAAAAGCTTTCTTCATTTCTATTTGTTATTAAGTTTCAGTTATTTCCACCATTTGGAGGGTTCCTCCGCCTCTATTTTGTCGGCCTTGTCCTTACCCACTGCTCCAATGAGGTTGGGGAAGAAGTCTATCCCCGTTTCCTTCTCCAGCTTGTCTATGCTGCAGATGTAGTCCAGGTAATTGCCCCCTGCAATGCCGCTGTCGTGCGGCAGCAGGAAACCGGCGGCCATGAAACCTTCCATCGCATAGGTAGAGCTGCCCCTGTACAGGAGAGCCTTGAAGTAATGCGTGGGAATCTTTACCCGGAAGCCGGAGGAATTGCCGCTGTACTGGGTAGAGTTCCCATACAGGCAGCCGGTAACCACGTACAGGGTATCGGCCTGGCTGGCATATCCGCGCACCGCCCCTTCGAGCCTGGCCCAGATTTCCCCGTTGAAGTCGTAATTCTGCGGAGTCATGTTGGTGGGCACGAAGGTGGATACATTGGCGGCATACGTAAGCCGGTCGGCCGAAGGGATCTGGTGCCCCCTGGTCCAGCCGCCTCCGTAGGAATTGCTTACCAGGGAGGGCTGCAGATCTGCGGGAAGCAGTTTGTCAAAGCCCCAGGCGTTGGTCCGGCTTCCCTTGCCGATAAGGCTGGGATTGAGCGGATAGGCCACCCAGAGGGAAAGGTGTTCTTCGTAGTCCCAGTCGCAGCTCCAGTTGCGCACGCCGCTGGTCTTGGCATTTTTGTACTTGCCGCCGTCCATGGCGTGGACCAGCAAGTCCCTGCCGTCTCCCGCCGCGGTGGCCGGCAGCTCCAGCCAGTTCATGGGCGCCACGTCATAACCGTAGGCCTGGACCGGGGCGATGCCTTCCTGGTAAACGGTGGAGCGGGCTTCGGCCCCGTTGGAGGGCTTGAGCACCAGGGTGAGGGAACGGGAGTCCGTCCCCTCGTTGGCCTGGTAACTCAGTTGGATGCTGTTCTTGCTGCCGGAACCCGAAGTTGGAGTTACCGTAGCCCAGTTTCCCCCATCCGAAAACTCCAGCGAGAGCGACCAGTCTCCGTTGCAGGTCACGGCCACGAAGGCGTTTCCGCCGGCGGTCTCCAGCTCCGCGCTCCTGACTACTACGGACGTGTTGGCGTCGTAGGGCTCGGACTTTTCGCAGGCCCATGCCATGGCCGCCAAAGCGGCCAGGCATAAGGCAAGTCTGAAAAGTTTCCGGATCATGGAAAGTTAGCTTTATACTTGATGATTATTCCAGTGTCACCTCCACTTTGGCAATTTTCCGGTGACCCGTAGTTCCGCCAACAGTAAAGGTTACTGAATTCGAAGATCCCGTCCAGTCCGGGGTAGCAAATGTTCCCGGGCTGGCAGTAATCTCGTTGGATCCGTCCCCGGAGCCGAAAGTCAGCGTGATCTTGGTAATCGTACTTGTGGAAGAGATGGTAAACGTATTTCCGCCATAGAAACGGACTGCTGTTCCAGTCTTATAATACTTGGGGGTATTATTATTGCTTCCCTTGTCTCCGGTCATGGTTACACCACTGACAGTCAACGAAGTAAAGACTTCTTGATTTTCGTATCCCTGGGCTGTTAAATCCAGCGTCACGGTGCTGCCGCCGCCGGTGCCGGGATCGGGATCATTGTTGTCGCCGCCACCCGTGGAAACAACCTCAATATCAGAAGCTGTCCAAGCCTTAATCTCATACGTTCCCTGATACTGGCAAATTGTACCCTTCACCTTGAGGACATCTCCTACAGAGCACGTAGCATTTCCAGCATTGGAGAACACTACATAGGTGTCATTGCCATCCTTTACGCTTATATTCTTCCCACTCACGGCCGTCACTTCCAGGTTGGAAACCTCCACATAAGCGTTCTGCCATTTGTTAAAATCGGCCGCAATGGAAGCCAATGTGGCAGTTTCAGGAGCAACGGCTGTCTGGGCCCCCGTGAAGGTGGCGTCAATGGCAGTCAGTTCTCCGGCACCCTGGTAGAGCTGAACCGTTACAGTGGTTTCGCCACTGAAAGTCTGCCCCTGCTGCAAGCCATGATTTTTCTTATAAAGAAGGATGGAACCGGTGGCGTCTTTGATGATGGCATTAGTGGTGCTGGGCACAAAGGAAACTATCGCATCGGTCAAAGTGCCTGTGTATTCTGTAGCAGTGTCACTCGCCAGAGAGTTGAGCATGGCAATGGAAGTGAAGCTCGAACCACTACTGTCGCCGCCGGTGCCGGGATCGGGATCATTGTTGCCGCCGCCGGAACCGGAGGCGGGATCGGTGGTGTTGCCATTCCAGGAATACACGTAGGCATTCTTACTGGACGTCTCGTAGGTGGTGTTGTACTTGGTCAACTTTCCATAGATGACAACCTCGTCACCCACTGCAGGCTGCGAATTACCTTCGGCCCAGGACTGGTTCCCCAGCCAGTAAACACTGTAGCATTCGAAGTCCTTGGTAGGCTCCGTGGTGGACTTCTTGTCTGAAGACACACCGTAGGCGGTGCCGTCATCGGAAATCCAGAAGGTGCCGGTGCCGTGGCTGGCGCTGAAGGTATAGACGCTGGCGGAAATCTTGCCCTTTACGTACACATTGTCCGTACCGCCACCGTCGATATAATTGATGGCGGCCGCAATGTTGAACGGATCGGCCAGGGTGCCGCTACCGGAAGCCGCGACGGGTTCTACACCGCTGCCCTTGGAGTTCACCCGCACAATATAGCCATACTGCATTTCGGGAACAAAGTTGAAGGTGCCGCGGTAACCCGCTATGGTGATATCGTCGGTAGCCTGGATATTGATTTCCTGGAAGCTCCTGTCGTTCTTCGAACCGAAGCCCAGGTCCGAAGAAGTGAGGCCGTTCACATGGACGGTGGTAGTTCCGTCGGTGAGGTCGAAGATGCCGTACTGGCGGTTGGTGAGGTTGGTAATGGTGCCCCGGATCTGGTAAGGCTGGCTGCTGGAAGGATCGGCAGCAAGGAATTCAGCCAGGGTAACGGTCTTGGGGCGGGCCGATGAACCACCCTGCTCGTTACCGGCCTGGATGGCGAACAGGACCGCACGCTTGCCGCTCCCTTCTGTCATCACCTGGATGGTGCTGGTGGCCGGGAAAGTTACCAGATACTTGTCGGCACTGGTAACGGTGAGGGTGTAAGGAGAGGTCCCCGACACGGCGTCGCTGGCGGCAGGTTCTGCATAGGCCACCTCCTCGCCGTTTATCTTGAAGAGGATGGTGGCGGGATTGTTCTTCCAGGAGAGTGCATAGAAACTGAGGGAAGTGGTGCCTTCCGGGAGGGTGAGGGTGGAAGTGCCGAACTTGCTGGAGGTTCCCAGCTTGAGGACGGCTACATCGGCCGTACCGTTCACCGTTGCCTTTTCGTTGTAGGCGGCGTCCGTTCCGTAGGTCCAGGTTACGTTGCTGTCATATTCCCCGCCGGTGGAGGGCTGGGAAGGCGTGTCGGAACCGGAGTTCTTCTTTACGAAGTACGCATACACCACCTCGTCCTTGCCGTTGTAGGAACCGCGGTAGCCGATGATGGTGATGTTGTCCCCTTCCTTGAGGTTCAGAGAAGCAAAACTCTTGTCGTTGGAAGCACCGTAGCCCAGGTTGGTGGCGGTAAGGCCATACACATACACCGTTCCGGTCTCGTCCGTGAGGTCGAAGTTGCCGTACGTGTTGTTGATGCTTCCGCCGATGGTGCCGGTGAGCTGGTACTGCTGGGTTTCGGACTCGGCGGCGGCCAGGAATTCCTGGACGGTCGCAACCTTGGCTTCGCCCGTGGAAGGCTGGGAAGGCGTGTCGGGCGTGTCGCCAGTTTTTCCGTTGAGGCTGTACAGATAGCCGGAGTTGGAAACCGTCTCGGGCGTGTTGCCCTTGTAGTTCATCAGCTCTGCGTAAACAATCACTTCGTCACCCACCGCGATGTCCGTTCCGGAAGTATACTTCTGGTTGCCCAGGTACAGGACGCGGAAGCAATAGAATTCATTGGTCTCCGTTCCGTCGTCGGAAATGTAGAACGAAGCGTTTCCGTACGATGCGCCTTCCGTGAAGGTGCCACCGCTGGCAATCCTGCTGATCTTACCCTTCACGTAGTACGGACCCACCTTGTCGTAGGAGGAGTTGGAGGTCCAAGTGAGGCCTGCGGTAGCGTTGAGGGCGGCCGCCACGTTGAACGGATCGGCCAGGGTGCCGCTGCCGGAAGCTTCGCCGGCGGAGGGCTGGGAAGGCGTATCCGGGGTATCAGGAGTGTCGGAGCCGCCGTCCAGGTTAGTGCGGATGCCGAAGAGGGCCACGCGGGTGTTGTCCCCTTCCGTGGTTACGGTGATATCCATGGTGCCGGCCGACTTGCGGAAGGCGGGACCGGCGAAAGCCTTCACATAGCTGGTGGTGGCGGTGCCGGCAAGGCTGACGGTATAATGGTCGGCATCCGTCACGGTGAGGGTGTAAGGAGGAGTGCCTGCCAGGCCGGTGTTGGCGGCGGGCTGCAGGCTGGCAAGCTGGGTGTTGCCCTTGCTGAGCACCATCGTAGCGGGCTTTCCGTTCCAGGACAGGGCGTAGAAGCTGAGCGTCTCCGCGTCTTCCGGAACACTGAGCGTGGCAACGCCGGGGGCCGAACCCGTTCCAAGCTTGAGGACGTCTACATCCTCTTCACCGTTTACTGTGGCCTTCTGGGAATATCCCTTGTCTCCCAGATCCCAACCCACGGTGCTGGTAAAGTTGTCGCCGGTGGAGGGCTGGGAAGGCGTGTCGGAACCGGAGTTCTTCTTTACGAAATACGCATACACCACCTCGTCCTTGCCGTTGTAGGAACCGCGGTAGCCGATGATGGTGATGTTGTCCCCTTCCTTGAGCCCCAGGGAAGCGTAGCTCTGGTCGTTCTTGGCACCATAGCCCAGGTTGGTGGCGGTGAGGCCATACACATACACAGTTCCGGTCTCGTCCGTGAGGTCGAAGTTGCCATAGATGGAATTGATGCTTCCGCCGATGGTACCCGTGAGCTGGTACTGCTGGGTGTCGGACTCCGCAGCTGCCAGGAATTCCTGGATGGTTACAGTCTTCACGTCACCTGCCGGAGGATTGGGATTGTCATTGCCACCCTCGGTGGTACCGTTGAGGCTGTACAGATAGCCGGAGTTGGAAACCGTCTCGGGTGTATTGTTGCGGTAGTTCATGAGTTCCGCGTACACGATTACTTCGTCACCCTCCTTCACCTGCGTATCGCCTTCCTTCCACTTCCGGTTGCCCAGATAGAGGACGCGGTAGGCGGTGAATTCGGCGCTGGAATCTTCGTCCACCAGGGTGAAGGTGCCGTTGCCGTACTGGGCGCTGAAGGCCTCCTTCACGGTGCCCACTTTACCCTTTACGTAGAACGGGCCCACCTTGTCGTAATTGTCGTTGGCCGTCCAGGTGAGGTCCTTCACGGCGTCGATGGCGGCCGCCACGTTGAACGGATCCTCCACGGAACCGTTGCCGGAAGGTGTTCCTGCGGAAGAAGGTTCCTCGCCGTTGCCCGTATCTCCGTTGAGGCTGTACAGATAGCCGGAGTTGGAAACCGTCTCGGGTGTATTGTTGCGGTAGTTCATGAGTTCCGCGTACACGATTACTTCGTCACCCTCCTTCACCTGCGTATCGCCTTCCTTCCACTTCCGGTTGCCCAGATAGAGGACGCGGTAGGCGGTGAATTCGGCGCTGGAATCTTCGTCCACCAGGGTGAAGGTGCCGTTGCCGTACTGGGCGCTGAACTCTTCCTTCACGGAGCCCACCTTGCCTTTCACGTAGAACGGGCCCACCTTGTCGTAGGTGTCGTTGGAGGTCCAGGTGAGGTCTTTCACCGCGTCGATGGCGGCCGCTACGTTAAACGGATCCTCCAGTGTTCCGGAGCCCTCGGGCTCGCCGGTTTCTCCGCCAATCTCATCGCCTCCTTCGTCCTTGCCGTTCAGGCTGAACAGGAAGGCGTTGTTCTGCTGGGTTTCCGGGGTGTTGCCCTTGTAGTTGACCACGTTGCCGAAGAGGATTACATCGTCCCCCACCTTGATCTGGGTATCCCCTTCCTTCCACTTCCGGTTGCCCAGATAGAGCACGCGGTAGGCGGTGAACTGGTCTGCCGCGGTGGTCCCGTCGTCGGAAATGGTGAAGCTGCCGTTGCCGTACTGGGCGCTGAAGGCCTCCGAAATGGCGGAAACCTTACCCTTCACGTATACCTTCTCGGGGCTGTTTACATCGGCCCCCAGATCTTCCACGAAGGCAATGACGCCGGCTATGGTAAACGGATTCTCCTTGGAGCCGTCGCCCAGCTCCACTTCTCCCTGGGAGCCTTCCTGGCTAACGGCCACGGTGGCTTTTGCCAGGCCGATGGAGAAAACCACGTTGCCCGAACGGTTGTGGCCGCTGTTGGGCAGGACGGTGATGGGAACATCTACTGATTTGGTGCTGGCTTCCCCTTTGAGCATGTCTACACTGATCCAGTCCGGGCAGGTGACCACCCAATCCCGGGTTGCTGTGAGGGTTACGGTTTTGGTGCCGCCGTCGGGGGCGAAGGACAGGTCCCCGGGGGTTACCGTAACTTTGGGAGTGCCAAGCTCTTCCTTCTCCTGACAGGAGACCAGGGCCATTGCACCGGCCAAAAAGGCCAAAAGAACAGATTTGATTTTCATGGTACTATTGTTTGGTGTTATCTTTCACATTCACAAATATAGATATTTTTTTTTGCCCGTTCAAGATTCCGGCTGGTTTATTTTGGCCGAACTTCTTTGGAAAAGAAGACGCTTAAATTTCCGTTTGTCAAAAAAAGGTAGTATCTTCGCACGCTTGAATTTTGGTTAGCGAATACAGTTGTATCAATATTTATTTCTTTAAACCTTATGAGAAACGCTTTCAAAAGCCTTTTGCTCACTTGCATCGCTTTGCTTGTGGGCATTGTCGCCTTTGCTCAGGTAACCACATCGGCCCTGAGCGGACGCGTGGTTGACCAGAATGGCGAGCCCGTCATCGGCGCTGCCGTCCTGGCCCAACATGAGCCTTCCGGCACCGTCTATGGCGCCGTAACCAACGCCGATGGCCGCTATACCATCCAGGGTATGCGTACCGGCGGTCCCTACAAGGTGGACTTCTCCTGCCTGGGTTATCAGGACGCCTCCTACACGGGTGTTACCCTGCAGCTGGCCGAAACCTACAGCCTGAATGCCCAGATTTCTGAAAGCACCGAAATGCTGCAGGGAACAGTGATTGTGGCCGACGCCACTTCCAAGTTCGCCGCCCAGGAGCGCACCGGCGCCGTGACCAACATCAACAGCGGTCAGATCGAGGCGGTTCCTACCGTGAACCGCAGCATCTCCGACGTCACCCGCCTGTCTCCCTACGGAGGCAACGGCATGAGCTTCGCCGGTTCCGACGGCCGTCTTGCCAACTTCACCGTTGACGGCGCCAACTTCAACAATAACTTCGGCCTTTCCTCCAACCTGCCCGGCGGCGGCAACCCCATCTCCATCGACGCCATCGAGGAACTCCAGGTTGTGATTTCCCCTTACGACGTGCGCCAGACCAATTTCATCGGCGGCGGCGTGAACGCCATCACCAAGTCCGGCACCAACACCTTCAAGGGTACGGCCTACGTGTATCACAAGAACGAGAACATGCAGGGTGACGCGGTGGACGGCGAGCAGATTGCCGGCGCCCGCAACAAGAACCGCAGCACCACCTACGGTTTCACCCTGGGCGGCCCCATCATCAAGAACAAGGTCTTCTTCTTCGTGAATGCCGAATATTCCAAGGTTCCCTCCATCGTGAACCGCTGGAGAGGCTCCGATATAACCGGCGGCGTGACCGGCCAGGCCAACCCCGGCACCGCATCGGCCAATGACTACATCAGCCGCGCCAGCAATTTCGACTTGCAGCAGGTTAAAGACCATGTCTTGAGCAATTATGGCTACGACACCGGTTCCTATACGGACTTCCCGGCCAACGAGAGCAACGCCAAGATCCTGGCCCGCCTGGACTGGAACATCAGCCAGAAGCACCACCTGGCCCTGCGCTACAACTACACCCTGAACAACGTGTGGAACAGCCCCAACGCCACCTCCATGGACGGTGGCACCCGTATGAGCGGCGCCCGTATGAGCCAGTACTCCATGTCCTATGCCAACGCCATGTACTCCATGCGGAACCTGGTGAGCACCTGGTCCCTGGACCTGAACAGCCGTCTTGCCGACAACCTGTCCAACCAGTTCCTGGCCACCTTCTCCAAGCTGGACGACGTGCGCGGCACCAACTCCTCGGAGTTCCCCTTCATCGACATCCTGGAGGACGACAACAACTATATCGCCCTGGGTTACGAACTCTTTACCTGGAACAACGCCGTGCACAACACCGTGGCCAACGTGAAGGACGACCTCACTTACTACATGGGCAACCACAAGATCACCGGCGGAGTCAACTTCGAGTACCAGCTGGCCGACAACCAGTATATGCGTAACGGTACCGGTTACTACCGCTACAGCTCCCTGGCCGACTTCCTGAGCGGCGCCGCCCCGGAAATCGTGTGCCTCACCTACGGTTACGTGAAGAACGGAGAGGTGGAATTCGCCCCCGCCGCCCGCGTACAGTTCTACAAGGCCGGCCTCTATGTACAGGACGAGTGGAACGCCACCGACAACTTCAAGCTCACCTACGGCACCCGTCTGGACGGCCTGTTCTTCGACAACAGCGACCTCCTCACCAACAACGACATCAAGGAGCTGGCTTTCTATCCCAAGGCCTACAATTATCAGGAAACCCACATTGACACCGGCAAGTGGCCCACCTCCAAGGTGACCCTTTCCCCGCGCGTGGGCTTTACCTGGGACGTGTTCGGCAACCGCAGCCTGAAGCTGCGCGGCGGCACCGGTCTTTTCAGCGGCCGTCTCCCGCTGGTGTTCTTCACCAACATGCCCACCAACGGCGGTCTGGTGCAGTATCAGGCCCAGCTTAATGCCAACAACGCCGACATGAAACAGTTCGTCGGCGGCCTGGTGACCGACGCCAACGGCTATGCCACCGTAGATGCCCTCCGCAACAAACTCGTCGACATGGGCTACCCCACCACCGTTTCTTCCGATGACGGTACCGTTCCGTCGGCCGTGAACGGCGTGGATCCCAAGTTCAAGATGCCGCAGGTGTGGAAGACCTCCCTGGCCGTGGACTACAACTTCCCTACGGACTTCCCGTTCAGCATCACGGCTGAAGGCATCTTCAACAAGACCATCAACGCGGTGTCCATCGCCGACTGGAGCATGCAGAACGTAGGCGGCTTCGCCCGTTTCAACGGCGCTGACAACCGTCCTCTCTATCCTTCCCAGTACCGCACCACGGCCTATACCAACCCCAACACCGGCAAGGTGTCCTATCCCAAGGCCTTCGTCCTGGAGAACACCGACAAGGGTTACGGCTGGAGCGCCAACCTCACCGTGAACATGCAGCCCATCGAGAGCCTGAGCCTCATGGCCGCCTACACCCACACCGTGAGCAAGGAAATCACCGGCATGCCGGGTTCCGCCGCCGAGAGCGCCTTCACCTATGTGCCCACTTCCGAGGGCCCGAACTACATTCCGCTGCACAACTCCCAGTATGTGACTCCGGACCGCGTGGTGGCTTCCGCTACCCATCATGACAAGAGCGGCAACCACTACACCCTCATTTACGAGGCCTGGAGGGGTGGTTACAACTACTCTTACATGACCACCAACGACATGAACGGTGACGGTTACGCCTACGATGCCATCTACATCCCCACCGATGCGGAGGTTGCTTCCGGCGAGTTCCGCTTCGTTTCCCAGGACGACGCCGCCCGCTTCATGGACTATGTGCACAAGGATGCCTACCTGAGCAAGCACCAGGGCCAGTACGCCGAGGCTTACAGCGTGTATTCCCCTTGGGTGCACCGCGTGGACATCAGCTACAAGCACGACTTTACCGTGAAGGTGGGCAACACCAAGAACACCCTGCAGCTCAGCGCCGACCTCAAGAACGTCCTGAACCTGTTCAACTCCAGCTGGGGCGTGAGCAAGTATCTGAACCCGGCCATCGGCTCCGAGGCCCGTATCCTCAAGTATGAGGGTGTGGACGGCGACGGTTACGCCACCTTCTCCACTCCGGCCTCCATCTCCGGCGACACCCAGACCTTCGTGCCTTATCACGCCCTGAGCCAGTGCTGGTATGCTTCTATTGGTATCAAGTATCTGTTCAACTAATTAAATCGGCAATCTTATGAAACTCAAGTATATCTTTGCTTCCCTGCTTGCAACCCTCACCCTTGCGGCAGCTTGCCAGAAAGAGGCCGATCACTATCTGGACAACATCAAGGTGGACAAGTCTTACGTGGGAATCGTCCCCGAAGGCGGGTCCCAGACCATCAGCCTCACTGCCAACGGCAGCTGGAGCGCCACCACATCGGCCGAATGGCTTACCGTCACCCCTTCCTCCGGCAGCGCCGGTACGGTGAGCTTCACCATCACGGCGGCTCCCGCCGATGATACCCGCGAAGGCACCATCTCCATCGAATGCGGCAATGAAACCCAGACCATCAAAGTAATCCAGCAGGCCGAAAAGACCGAAAAACCCGTTACCGCCATCGCCGATGTGATTGCAGCCGGTGCAGGTTCCTTCCGCATCCGCGGTACCGTCACCAGGGTTGCCAACGAACAGTACGGCAACTTCTACATGGAGGACGAGACGGGCAGCATTTACATCTATGGCACCAAGGACAGCCAGGGCTATCCCAAGGACGGCAACGGCGGCTGGGCCCGTTTCGGCATCGACGTAGGCGACATCGTCACCATGGAAGGTCCCTATACCCTCTATGGCAGCACCCCCGAACTGGTGGACGCCGAGGTTGTGAAAGTGGAGAAATCCCTCATCCAGGTGGCCGATTTCGACTTCACCGAACTGCCCCCGATCGACACCACCTTCAATCTGGTCGTAGATTCCAAGGTATCTCCGCTGCTTGTCACTTCCGACTCCGACTGGCTCACCGTGGAAGACGTTACGGCCGACGGCAACTATGTCCTGCACGCCACTGAGAACGTGTACACCGCCAAGCGTACCGCCACCATCTCCATCAAGGGCCCCGGCGCCCAGGCCAGCAAGTCCGTAACCCAGGCCGGCGTGCCTGCAACGGGCGCTACCGTGAGCGAGATTATCGCCATGGCCGACGATTCCCAGGTCCAGACCCTGCCTTCCACCGTGGTGGTGGCCCTCACCACCCGCGGCGCCATCCTCTCCGACGGCACCAAGGCCATCTACGCCTACGGCAATACCGCAGCCGCCCTCAAGGTGGGTGACGGCGTCCAGATGAGTGCCCGTAAGACCACCTACAACGGTGTTCCCGAACTCACCGACATCACCGATGCATTCGTGGACAGCGAAGGCAACGACGTCTCCTATCCCACCGCCAAGGACATCACCTCCGAGGCCGGCACCTACAGCGCCTCCGAGGCCGAATTCATCAAGCTTTCCGGTACCCTCGCCGTTTCCGGCAATTACTACAACATTGCCCTGGACGGCTTCGAGGACGGCTCCAAGCAGGGTTCCATCGTGTATCCCGTGGACGATCTGGACGCCAAGAGCTTCGACGGCAAGAAGATCACCGTAACCGGTTGGTTCAACGGCCTTTCCAGCGGCGGCAAGTACATCAATATCGTGGCCACCAGGATTGTGGAATACGCCGACAACCCGAAGGGTACCGCCACCAACCCCTACACCGCCTCCGAGGCCGCCCAGCTGATTACCAGCGGCACCACCTTCGACGAGGACATCTACATCAAGGGCAAGGTTTCCGCCGTGCTCTACACCTTCAGCGCCAGCTACGGCACCGGCACCTTCTGGATTTCCGACGACGGTACCGCCTACGGCGTGTCCGAGGACAAGAAGAAGACCACCGAGCCCACCAAGGACTTCGAGTGCTACAGCGTGTACTGGTTCGGCAGCGAAAAGGGCTGGACCGATGGCAACGGCCAGCTTGAGGTGGGCGACGAAGTGGTAATCTGCGGCAAGACCACCCTGTACAACGGTGTGGCCGAGACCGCCAGCAAGAAGGCCTGGGTTTACAGCGTGAACGGAGCCGTTTCCCCTGAAGACGGATTGGGCAACACTTCGGCCCCGTTCAACGTGGCCGGTGCCGAAGCCTTCATCGACCGCATGGTGGCTGCCAAGGAAGCCGCGACGGAAGCCGGTGAAACAGAACCCACCTTCCCCGACGTCTGTGTAAAGGGCAAGGTTTCCGCCGTGCTCTACACCTTCAGCGCCAGCTACGGCACCGGAACCTTCTGGATTTCCGACGACGGTACCGCCTACGGTATCTCCGACGACAAGAAGAAGACCTCCGAGCCCGCAAAGGACTTCGAGTGCTACAGCGTGTATTGGTTCAACAATACGGGCTGGGCCGACGGGAACGACCAGATTGAGGTAGGTGACGAGGTTATTATCAAGGGCCAGCTCACCCTCTACGGCACCACTTACGAAACCGCCAGCAAGAAGGCCTGGGTTTATTCCCACAACGGAAAGACCGAATAGTCGGCCCTGACGGATACAATTTACCCGGTCTCTCTCGCGAGGGGCCGGGTATTTTTCAATAGCCGCTGCGGTCCATTTCCCGCCTTACATCCTTTTCCTTGATGCTCTGGCGCTTGTCGTATTCGCGCTTGCCCCGGGCCAGGGCTATGAGGAGCTTGGCGTAGCCGTTGTCGGCAATGAAAAGCTTTACGGCAATGATGGTGAGGCCCTTCTGCTTGTCCTGAATCTGCAGGTGGCGGAGTTCCCTCCTGTTCAGGAGCAGGCGGCGGTCCCGCACCGGTTCGTGCTGGTTCCAGCTGCCCCAGTGGTAGGTGGCTATGTTCATGCCCCGCACAAAGAGCTGGTTCCCGGCAAAGAAGCAATAGGCGTCCTGGAGCGACACCTTTCCGGCCCGGATGGACTTGATTTCCGTGCCCACCAGCTCGATGCCGGCCGTATAGGTTTCCAGGAACTCGTAGTCGAACGAGGCCCTGCGGTTCTTGATCTGTA
>ERZ842401.2825-NODE-2825-length-22512-cov-5.755533_pt1 | contig 22512 bp, 16 predicted proteins | sample MGYA00521270_ERZ842401 | MGnify/ENA primary metagenome ERZ842401 (study PRJEB31892, sample SAMEA3878208) | bioreactor metagenome | biome: Moose rumen | place: Sweden | collected 2011-10 | study: EMG produced TPA metagenomics assembly of the PRJEB12797 data set...
CCGTCCAGCATGTTACCCATCGTCTCTTCGGCGTTCTGGAGCATGGCGGAGAATTTTGAACAGGGATTCCGGCTGCGGAGTACGATGCCCGTTGCCAAGTCCAAATTGTGTCCAAAACCTGTGCCTCGGATGAGACTCGAACTCACACGGACATTGCTGCCCAAGGGATTTTAAGTCCCTCGTGTCTACCATTCCACCACCAAGGCTTTCGCGAGATGTGCTCGCGGAGTGCAAAGATACTAAAAATATTTCTTCTCCTGCCGGTTCAGCGCTATGAAGATGAAGAGCATCACCGTAAAGGCCCACAGGGAAGATCCTCCGTAACTCAAGAACGGAAGCGGGATGCCTATCACCGGCATGAGGCCTATGGTCATGCCGATGTTGATGAACAGATGCATGAACAGGCAGGCGGCCACGCAGTAACCGTAGATCCTCGTAAAAGACTCTCGCGATCGGTCGGCGTCCCGGATAATTTTGGAAATAAGTATACCATACAGCACCAGCACGATCATGCAGCCGAAGAACCCCCACTCTTCGCCAACCGTGCAGAAAATGAAGTCGGTACTCTGCTCGGGCACGAACCCCCCGGTATTCTGGGTGCCGTTCGTGAACCCTTTCCCGAAGAATCCTCCGGAGCCTATGGCGATCATGGACTGGCGCACATTGTATCCAACTCCGGCGGGGTCGTCCTTCATGCCCAGCAACACCTCTATCCGCAGCCGCTGATGGTCCTGCAGCACCTTGTTGAAGGCGAAGTCGGTCGAAAAGACCATCCCGACGAACACTACCAGTGCGAGGAGCAGCATGCTGAACGAGAATCTCCTTTCCCGCGAAAGCGGTCGGGTATTCCGCAGCAGATACCACAGATACAGCAGTCCCAGGACGCCAAGCACTATCAACGATACCCACACGGATGTCTTCAGGGTGAGGATGAACAAGACGATGGCAAGCCCGATGAGGGCGAGGAAAGCCCCGGGAAGTCCTTCGCGATAGAGCACGAACAGCATGCCGACATATACCAGCGCCGAGCCTGTCTCATTTTCGGCCAGGATGATCAGCATGGGCAGCCCCAGCACGAGGGCCACATGCCAGAAATCCTTCCATCGGCCGAGCGAGAAATTCTGCCGGCTCATCACCCCTGCAAGCAGCAGCGAAGTTGTGATTTTGGAAATTTCTGCAGGCTGAAAACTGATGGGCCCCACGGAGAACCAGGAATGCGAACCTTTGTGCTCCGAGCCCAGGAATATCACCGCCACCAGCAGCACCAGCACAATCAGGTATCCCGGGGTGGCGATCACTTCCCACAGCCTTGGATTGATTGCAAACATTATGGTCAGGGCAAGGGCAAAAGCGGTCAGGATCCAGACGAACTGCTTGCCGCTGCGGAGCGAAAATGCCAGTGGCGATCCCATGTCGGGGGTATGGATGGAGGCATAGATGTTCAGCCAGCCTATCAGGACCAGCACGAGATAGACTGCAATGAGCGTCCAGTCTATCGAACTCTTAAGACCTCTGTCAGTTCCCTGCAACATTGAAAACGGTATTGAGCATTCGTTTTTCCAACTCCGGCCTGGTGGTTCCTCCGGTCAGGTACTTCTCTATCAGCAGAGATGCCAGCGGGCATGCCCATGAGCCGCCCCATCCGGCATTCTCTATGTATCCGACGACGGCGATCTTCGGGTTTTCGCGCGGGGCGAAGCAGATGAACACGGAGTTGTCGGCGCCGTGAGGATTCTGCGCGGTGCCCGTCTTCCCGCATATGTCCAGTCCCGGCACGGCTGCAAGACCGGCAGTACCTCCCGCGCCCGGCCCGCCGTTCACGGCCATCCACATTCCGCCTATCACCTTCGAAAAATGCGAGGTGTCCACCATGGTGTAGTGCTTCTCCTTATACTTTTCGTCGATCTCCAGGCCCTCGGAATCCTTCACGATATGGGGGATGAAATAATATCCGCGATTGGCCATGATCGCGGCAAGATTGGCTATCTGGAGGGGAGTGGCCCCGATTTCGCCCTGCCCGATGGACAGGGAGATCACATTGGAGGTTTTCCAGCGCTTGCGTCCGTATCGCTTGTCGTAGAGCTTGGAAGTGGGAATGTTCCCTCCCAGTTCTGACGGGAAGTCGCTTCCGAGTTTCTGCCCGAATCCGAAACTCAGCACATACTCCCTCCATTTGTCGAACGCGTCTGATACGGACTCGAATTTGGGATTCTCCAGCAGATTCTTGAGCACATAGCAGAAGTATGCGTTGCAGCTCATCATCACTGCTTCTTCCAGACGCAGTGGGCTCCTGTGCCCGTGGCAGCCGAGCTTGTGGCTTTTGGTGTAATAATAGCCCTTGTTGCAGGGATACTGATACCAGGGCTCAAGCACTCCTTCCTGCAAGCCGATCAAGCCGTTTACGAGCTTGAATACTGAACCCGGAGGATAGGATGCCTGAACCGTGCGGTTGAACATAGGCCTGCCGGGATCGGCGGCAAGACGTGCATAATGCGCACCCATGTTCGAGAGCACGTCAACATCGATCCCGGGGCTGGATACCATCGCGAGAATCTCTCCCGTCGAAGGCTCAAGGGCTATCAGGCTCCCTTTCTTCCCCGTCATCAGTTCCTGCCCGTATTGCTGCAGATGGGCATCGATGGTGGTCACTATATTCTTCCCAGGGACGGCCTCCTTGTCGAAAGCGCCGTCTTTATACGAATCCTGCACTTTGTTGCGGGAATCCCTCAGAAATACATGATATCCCTTCTCTCCGCGGAGGTCCTTCTCCCGTGCGGCTTCAAGTCCGGTTTTGCCAATGTAGTCACCGCTTCTGTACGCATCCGGCTCTCTCTGGATTTCTTTCTCGTTCACCTCCGACACATAGCCCAGCAGGTTGCCTCCTGCATTGAAGGGATACTCGCGGATCGTACGCACCTGCCCGCGGAAACCAGGGAAGGAGTAGGCCTTTTCGGCAAAACGCATATATTTCTCCATGCTTACCTGTTTTACGAACTGGAGAGTCTGCCAGCCTATCCTTGAACGATACTTCTTGTAGTAGGCCATCTGCTCGCGGATCCAGAGTGTGTCGAGGTCCAGGGCCTGTGCCAGAGCCAGAGTGTCGAAGGCGGTAACCTCGCGCGGAGTAACCAGGATGTCGTAGCAGGTGCGGTTACCCACGAGAACCTCCCCGTTCCGGTCGTAGATGATGCCACGGGGCGGATAGATCGTATGGTAAACCATGGAGTTGTTGGCCGCATCCCTCTTGTAGGAATCGTTCACAATCTGAATCGAAAACAGGCGGATCAGCAAAATCAGTATCACCGCCCACAAGCCGATGATGAGTTTGTCGCTGCGGTTTACCTCCATCTGTCAGCCTCCCTCGGAGCCAGCACTCCGGCAACATAGTACGAAACAAAAGTGCTCAAGGCAACGGAGCAGAGTATGCGCAGCAGCACGAATCCGGCGGGGCGTGTGCCTGCGCAATCTACTGGCACATACACTGCAAAATACAGGATGTTCGCGAGAAGGATGGAAAGCAGGACTTTAGCGGGCCCCTGTTTGTGGATGGAGATATCTTCTTGCCTGGACAGAAGCTCTGTGCCGAATACCAGGCGGATGAGCCAGTTGCGGCAAAGTGCCACAGGCACGAGGGCGCAAATGGAAAGGCCCAGAAGTCCGTTGGTGAATAAGTCCACTACGAATCCGGTGGCGAAGGCTATCAGCATCAGGACGGCAGTGCTCATGGTGATGGGGAGGCTCATGATCATTACCGGCAGGAAACACAGCACCACATACTGGCTCAGGTTCAGCAGTCCTCCCAGCAGAATCTGTATGACCATGAGGATGATCCATGTAAGGAAATAGCGCTGCCTCATTTCGACCCCTCCTTTTCTACGGCCGATATTTCATCGCGGTCGAGGTTTTCTGTGATGATCACATAGCGGAGAGCGGCAAAATCCTGAAACAGCCGCACGCTGACTTCGTTGGTGCTGCCGTCGATCTGACGCACTTTTCCGGTCACGCCGACAGGGATGTCGGCCGGGAACACCGACGAAAACCCGCTGGTCCAAACGGTGTCGCCCAGCGCGATCTCATGATGCAACGGCAGGTTGCGCATAACGGCTCCGTCGCTCCGCTTCCCGTCCCATTCAAGCGGCGCCACCAGTCCGGTAAGCCCGATGCGGGCACTGACGCTCATGCGCGGGTTCATCAGTGTGAGCCCGTAGGAATAATGCTTGCCGACGGAACTCACCACTCCCACCACACCGTTGGTGGTGACGATCCCGGTCTGGGACTTGACTCCGTCTTCACTTCCTTTGTTGAGGATTATGTAATTGTGCTGGGAGTTGCGGCTGGCCTTTACTATCGTCGCCGGAGTAAACTTGAACTGCCCGATTTGCGAGTCGTAAAGATGATTCTCCCTCCAGGAGAGATCCCTCTGCCCAAGTTCGCGTACAGCCGTCGATAACTCGAGATTCTCTGCCGCGAGCGTCTTGTTCTGCTTGTCGAGAGTGAAATAATTCCGCACCTTCTCGCTTCCGCCCCAGAGCCCCGCATGTACGCGGTGCGAAAAACGGTTGATCCAGATGTCTTGCAGAGAGGAACTGTGCCCCAGCAGAATGACAGCGGCAATCTCCAGGACAAGGAAGACTGCCGCGTTCAGCGCCAAGGCGTAGCGATTTCTCTCTGCCGCCATAGGCTATCGCATCAGGAAGGGATAGCTGTCGGTATTCTTGAGGGCAAGGCACGTTCCGCGCCCCACGGCATGCAGGGGATCGTCTGCAACGTGGAAAGGGATGTTGACCTTGTCGGTGAAGCGCTTGTCGAGTCCGCGCAGGAGGGCGCCTCCTCCTGAAAGGAAGATTCCGTTCTCCACGATATCGGAATAGAGTTCGGGAGGAGTCATTTCCAGCACGTGAAGGATGGAGGTCTCGATTTTTGCTATGGATTTGTCGAGGCAGTGGGCGATTTCGTCGTGGGTGATAGTCGCTTCTACAGGGTGGGCTGTCATGAGGTTCGGGCCGCGGACGATGAATGGCTCCGGAGCCTCGTCGAGATCGGGAATGACGGCACCCACTGCAATCTTGATTTTCTCTGCGGTGATTTCGCCGACTCTGATGTTGTGTTGCTGGCGGAGGTAGTATTGTATGTCGCTTGTGAATACGTCACCGGCGGTACGGATGCTGTCTTGAATGACAAGTCCGCCGAGCGAGATGACTGCGATTTCGGTTGTACCGCCGCCTATGTCCACTACCATGCTGCCGCGGGGATCAAGCACCGGAAGCCCGATGCCAAGGGCGGATGCCATAGGCTCGTGTATCAGATAGACGTCGCGTCCCCCCGCATGTTCGGAGGAATCGCGGACGGCGCGGATCTCGACTTCGGTGGATCCCGAAGGGATGCCTACCACCACCTTCAAATTGGGGGTGAACAGGCTGTGACGCTTGCTGTTCACTTCTTTGATGAAGCCGCGGATCATCATCTCTGCCGCGTTGAAGTCGGCGATCACACCGTCGCGCAGAGGCCTGATGGTCTTGATGCCGGGGTTGGTTCTCTCCTGCATCAATTTGGCCTTCTGTCCGATTGCAATGCACTTTTGCGAGTTATTGTCTATGGCTACGATGCTCGGCTCGTCCAGCACTATTTCGTCATTCTGGTAAATGACGGTGTTGGCAGTCCCGAGGTCGATTGCCAGTTCTTGATTCAAAAAAGAAAATGCCATTTCCTGTATCCAAATGATTAGTCTAACAAATATAAGAACTTTTAGTTAATTTTGCCATCAGCAAACGAGCATTATGGAAAGAAAAAAGTACGTAATCTTCACGGCCGGCGGAAGCGGCACGCGCATGAAGGCCTCCGAACCCAAGCAATTTATGCTTCTCGACGGGCTTCCCGTGCTTCACAGGAGCATTATGGCGTTCGTCGATGCCTGCCCGGACGCAAAAATAGTCACCGTACTGCCGGAAGCCCATATCGACCGTTGGGTGGAACTATGTTCAAAGTATGCCCTCGACGTGCCGCAGAAAATAGTGAAGGGCGGAATAACCCGTTTCCACAGCGTCCGCAATGCGTTGGAGAAGATCCCCGACGGAGCTGTCGTCGCAGTGCATGACGGCGTACGCCCGAATGTTTCCGCGGAACTGATCCGCACCATGTTCGGGAAAATGAAGGATTGCCGTGCCCTGATTCCCGTTCTTCCTGTCACGGATACGCTCAAGAGCCTGGTACGCAACGGCAAAGGCGAAATAGTCGCTACCGGGGATCCGGATCCGGACCGCAGCCGCGTTTTCGGAGCACAGACACCCCAGATTTTCTATTCAGAGGATCTGAAGGCGGCTTACCGCCAGCCCTTCGATACGGCTTTTACCGACGATGCATCGGTGGCCGCCGGATACGGAATTCCCCTCTCCTTTATCGACGGAGAGAGGAATAACATAAAAATCACTACTCAGGAAGATCTGCTACTTCTTTCCAGTCTTCGGCAGTTCTGACCGGAAACTCCTGGCCTTGAAATCCTTCACCCAGACCTGACGCTCGAATGCCTCGTCGAGCGAGATCATGGTGTCGGTAGACTGCACATATGGAATGTTCTGGATAGTGTTCAGAAGCACGCTCATCAGGTGGTCGTTGTCGAAGCAATAGAGCTTGACCAACAGCGACGACGATCCGGTAACGAAGTGGCATTCGACCACTTCCGGTATCTTCTTAAGCGACTCCGTAACCTCGAGGTATTTGTTGGCCTCCGAGATCGAAATGCTCACGAAAGCACAGACATTGAGCCCGAGCGCGCTGGGTTTCACAAGAAGCCGGGAGCCGGTGATGACTCCGTTCGCTTCGAGTTTGCGCACCCTCTGATGGATGGCGGCACCCGAAACGCCAACTTCTCTGGCGATCTCCAGATATGCCATTCGGGCATCCTTGACGAGAAAGGAGAGAATCCTCCTATCTATGTCGTCTATTTGATAATTGGCCATGGCTTGTATTTTTGATGAGTTCCTTGCATTGGTCGAGGGTCAGTTCCTCCGCCTTGGCGCCCTTCGGGATACGGAAATTCTTGCCTGCATGTTTGATATAAGGGCCGTAACGTCCGTTGATTACGATAATGTCGTCGGCGGGGAATTCCTGGAGTATGTTGTTTTCGGGGGCTGCCGCTCTCTGCTCATTGATGGCGGCAATACAAGCATCCAGAGTCACGGTAAGGGGATCTGTCTTTCGTGGGAGGGTTATGTTGATGTCGCCGTATTTGAGATATGGACCGAACTTGCCCTTTGTGACGATTATGTCCGTGCCTTCATAGCTGCCGACATTGCGCGGCAGGGTGAGCAGTTTGACAGCCTCTTCCAATGTGACGGTCTCGATCAGCTGTCCTTTCTCCAGACTTGCGAAACGCCGGTTTTCTCCTTCTCCCTTCTGCACGTAAGGGCCGTACTGGCCGAATTTTGCCACTATCTGCATGCCGTCGGCAGGGTCTATGCCAACGAACCTCTCTGTGTGCTGGTACTGGCCGTCGTGCATCTTCTCTTCCACTGTCTTGTGGAATGGAGGATAGATCTCTCCGAGATACTTTTTCCAGTCCTCGGCGCCTTCGGCGATCTTGTCGAGATTGTCTTCCACCGTGGCGGTGTAGTTGTAGTCCATTATGTCGGGGAAGTTCTCTACGAGGTAGTCCGTCACCATCAGGCCCACATCCTGCGGGAGGAGCTTGCCGCGGTCTTCTCCCACGACTTCTTTCTTCGTGCCGGAACTCAGTACGGCGCCCTTGAGTTTGAAGTTCGTGACTTCCATCGGGACCCCTTCCCTGTTGCCTCGGGTGATATAACCACGGGTGGTGGTAAGGGTGGTTATGGTGGGAGCATAGGTGGACGGACGGCCAATTCCGAGTTCCTCGAGTTTCTTGACGAGGGTGGCCTCGGTGTAGCGTTGGGGAGCGCGGGTGAATTTGCATTCCGACGAAAGTTCGACCGGTTTCAAGCTGTCTCCAGCATGTGTTTCGGGGAGGATTGCAATGTCGGTTTCTGCGGAATCATCGTCGGATCCCTCCATGTAAAGCTTGAGGAAGCCGTCGAAGACTATTTCGGAAGCTTCGGCGATGAACTTCTCGCTGCGTTTGTCGGAAGTTATGTTGATGCTGGTGTTCAGCAGTTTGGCCTCGGCCATCTGTGAAGCTACCGTGCGTTTCCAGATCAGGTTGTACAGGGCTTTCTCCTGTGCCGAGCCGTTGATTTCGGTATGACTGATGAAGGTGGGCCTGATGGCTTCATGGGCCTCCTGCGCGCCTTTGCTGCGTGTGGCGTATTTGCGGGGATGCGAATACTCGGGACCGAAGTTGTCCGTAATGAACTGTTTAGCCGTTCCGAGCGCAAGTTGCGAGAGATTGGTGGAGTCGGTCCTCATGTAGGTAATCAGACCTTTCTCGTACAGGGCCTGGGCGATCCGCATGGTCTGGCTGACGCTCAACCTGAGTTTGCGGGATGCTTCCTGTTGCAGGGTGGAGGTGGTGAAAGGGGCCGAAGGGTAACGGACACCGTCCGTCTTTTCGACTGCGGCGATGCTGTAGTTCGCTCCTATGGAGTCGTTCAGGAAGCGCTCGGCTTCGGCGGGAGTCTTGAATCTGGTGTCGAGCACACCTTTCAGGGTGGCACCTTCGCCGGTTTTGAACTTGCCCTCGGTGCGGTAGAATGCTTCCGGCTTGAAGGCCATTATTTCGCGTTCGCGGTCCACCACCAGGCGGAGGGCGACACTCTGCACACGGCCTGCGGAAAGCCCGCGGTTTATTTTCTTCCAGAGGATTGGAGAGAGTTCGAATCCGACCAGACGGTCGAGAACGCGACGGGCCTGTTGGGCGTTCACCAGATTCATATCCAGATCCCTGGGGTTCTCCAAAGCCTCTTCTATGGCATTTTTGGTGATCTCGTGATATGTGATGCGCCTGGTGCGCGCCGGGTCCAGTCCGAGAGTCACTGCCAGATGCCAGGCGATCGCCTCTCCCTCGCGGTCGGGGTCGGCCGCCAGATATACGGTAGACGCTTTTTCGGCCTGCGCTTTGAGTTCGGCTACGAGGCGTTTCTTTTCGGCAGGGATTTCATACTCGGGGATGAATCCTCCATCGACATCAACGCTCAATTTCTTTTCGTTAAGGTCACGGATGTGTCCTTTGCTGGACACCACTTTGTATCCTGCAGGATTGTTTTTCAGAAAAACGTTTATCTCTCTTGCCTTGGTAGGCGACTCAACAATAATTAGATTTCCCTCCATAACGTTCAATTTTCTGCAAAGTAAAGCACAAAGTCGGTAATTTTCAAAATTTGTCGGCAAAAAAATTTAACTTTGTGATTCTAATCGTAGATTAAAAAATGGAAGATTCTACAAAGAAAAAAATAATCAAGTGGTTTTGGATCTTGGTAACGGCGCCCTTCGCCCTTATCATCTTCCTCCTGCTGCTCGTCTGGATGTTTGCCAAAATACCCTCCTTCGAGGAACTGGAACACCCGGACAGCAAACTTGCGACGCAGGTGATCGCCGACGGCGGCGAGGTGCTCACGACCTTCCATATAGAGAACCGTACTTTCGTAAGTTACGATGAGCTTTCCCCCAATCTGGTATCAGCTACCATCGCTACCGAGGATGCCCGTTTCCGCAAGCATTCCGGAATCGACATGAAGGGCCTCATCCGTGTCGCCGTCAAGACCATCCTGATGCGCGACAGCAGCCAGGGAGGCGGTTCCACCATCACCCAGCAGCTTGCCAAGACGCTCTATCCCCGAAAGGAGGGGGTGGGAAAGATCGGCATGGTGTGGATCAAACTCAAGGAGTGGATCACGGCAGTCAAGCTCGAACGCAATTACACCAAGGACGAGATACTCGACATGTATCTGAATTCCGTATTCTTCGGCAGCAGCGCCTATGGCATCAGGGCGGCGTCGGAAACCTTTTTCGACAAGCTTCCCTCCGAACTTACCGTTGAGGAATCCGCCACTCTTGTGGGAATGGTGAACAAACCCACCCGCTACAACCCTGTCATCAATCCCGAACGCGCGCTTGCAAGACGCAATTTCGTGATAGGGCAGATGGCAAAGAACAAGTATATAAGCAAGGCCGAGGCAGACTCCATACAGCAGATTCCCATCAATCTGGTATATCAGGTCCGCGACCATAATGCCGGCCTCGCGCCTTACTTCCGCGACATGCTCCGCCGCGATATGAATGCCCAGAAGCCCAAGCGCAGTAATTATCAGTATGCAGAGGATTACGCTGCCGATTCGCTCCGCTGGCGCGACGATGAACTCTACGGCTGGCTGAACAAGAATAAGAAACCGGGCGGAGAGAAGTACAATCTCGATAAAGACGGGCTTCGCATCTATACCACCATCAACTACCGTATGCAGCAAAATGCGGAACAGGCGGTGGCGGAGCATCTCGGACAGAACCTCCAGAAGGCCTTCGACCGCGAGAACAAGTGGAAGAAGAACGCTCCTTTTGCCGGCGACGTGGACAAGGCTACCCGCGACCGTCTGATGAGCAATGCGCGCCGCTGGAGCGACCGTTACCGTCTGCAGAAAAAGGCCGGCTTGTCCGACGAAGAAATCATGGCCCAGTTCGACAAGCCTGAGAAGATGAGAATCTTCGCATGGAACAAAAAAGGCTTCATCGATACCGTGATGACTCCGAACGACTCCATTCTCTGGTACAAGAGTGTGCTGCGTTGCGGAATGGTTGCCGTGGAACCGGTGACCGGGCATATCAAGGCCTATGTGGGTGGACCCAATTACCGCTATTTCAAATACGATAATGTGGGGCAGGGCAAGCGTCAGGTGGGGTCCACCATCAAGCCGTTCCTCTATACCCTTGCCATGCAGGAGGGGATGTCGCCCTGCGACAAGGTGATCAATGTCCCGCAGTCCTTCATTGCCGGCGACGGCACCGACTGGACCCCGCGCTCCACCGACAAGGATGAATGGATAGGCAAGACGGTTACCCTGAAATGGGGCCTTACACATTCGTCCAACAATATTTCAGCGTACTTGATGAAGCAGTTCGGGCCGCACGCCATGGCTGAAATGATGCACAAGATGGGAATACACAGCCACCTGGAGGAAGTTTACGCCCTCTGCGTGGGTGCCGCCGATATCTCCATACTCGAAATGGTGTCCGCATATAATGCACTGCCCTCGAAAGGAGTCTATACTTCTCCCATGTATGTGACCCGCATTGAAGACAGTCAGGGGAACGTGCTGTCGGAATTTACCAACCGCAAGCGCGAAGCGGTGGGTGAGAATACTGCGTATCTCATGGTCAACCTGATGGAAGGCGTGGTGAACCACGGCACGGGCGCCCGCCTGCGTTCGGCTTACGGGCTCAAGGGCGAGATAGCCGGAAAGACGGGAACGACCAACGACAACTCCGACGGCTGGTTCATCGGTTATACTCCTTCCATTACCTGCGGCGTGTGGGTAGGAGGTGAAGACCGCCAGATACACTTCAATTCCCTTGCCCTGGGCAGCGGTTCCAACATGGCCCTGCCGATATGGGGTATCTGGATGAAGAAGTGCCTTGCCGATGGAGTATTCAGCGAGGCTGACCGTTTCGTGGCTCCGGCTGGTGTCAACCTGAATCTTGCCTGCACCGGAGGCGATATAGAAACTACCGAAGAAGGGCAGGCTGAGAATAAATCCGAAGAAGATTATTATTTCGAATAACATGGGAAAGTACAGATCCATAGCCGTGATTTATGGCAGTGATTCCTCCGAATGGGAGGTGGCGTGCCGCAGCGGCGAGTTTACCGCCTCCCGCATCGACGGGGACAAATACGACGTATATGAGGTTTTCGCCCGTTTCGGAAAATGGCAGCTTGTGGCTTGCAAAAAGAAGGATGCCATGCGGGTGACTTTCCCCGAGGGGGCGCGCCCCGAGGTGGACAAAACCGATTTCAGCATCACCATCCTCGGCGAAAAGATATATTTCGACTATGTGTACATAATGCAGCACGGAGCCCCCGGTGAGAGCGGTCAGATGCAGGGGTATCTGGAAATGCTGGGTATTCCTTTCAGTACGTGTTCATCGGCCGTGAGCGCCATAGCCTTCGACAAATATGCTTGCAAGAGCTACATCCGCGATCTTGGCATAGTCAAGTGCGCCCCGGATGCCTTTGTACACAAAGGTGCCAATCTTGAGGCGTTTGCCGCCCAGGTAGCTTCGTCGCTGAAGTTCCCTGTCTTTGTGAAGCCGACTATCGGCGGGTCGAGTTTTGGAGTCACCATGGTGAATGATCCTTCCGAGATCGCTACGGCCGTCGGATACGCCTTCTCCGAAGGCCCCACAGTGCTGGTAGAACAGGGAATCGACGGACGCGAATTCACCTGCGCCGCATACCGCACTTCGGGAGTGGTGCATACTCTGCCCATCATCGAGATCATCACAGAGAACGAATACTTCGACTACGACGCCAAGTACAACGGCCACAGCCGTGAAGTCTGCCCGGCCGAGGCCTCCGAAGACATAGTGCATCTGGTGCAGGAAACTACCGCTCGCATTTATGAGAATCTGGATTGCTCCGGACTCGTGCGTATGGATTATATCTATGCGGAAGACGGCTTGTATTTCCTTGAGGTCAACACGATTCCCGGCATGACAAGCGCATCGCTTGTTCCCAAGATGGTGCGTGCCGCGGGCAAGGATATCACCGATTTTCTTACCGACATCATCGAAAACGGCTGAATAAAGTTTTAATTTTATCTGTTTTTTAAAGGGATTCTGCCCTTAAAGTTTCGATATTTATGCCGCCGGAACACTCTCTGGCGGCATTTATGCTATTTAAACGTTTAAAACGCATGATAAAACGGATAATTATGTTTCCCTTTGCAAAAACGAACGGAGCATATGAAAACATTATCCGAAATTGCTTTTGCGGCGGCAGTGGTGCTGCTTTCCGCGAGCGCCTGCAGCCGTGGCGTCGAAACGGCTGAAGCGACAGCGACCGAGGGGCTCATGACTAAGAGGGAGGTCGCAAGGATGCTGTCGTCGCTTCCTCTCGGCGAAGAGCAGGTGGCGGAAGTCTACGAGGCTGTGTACTCCTCATCCTCAAATGGCTACGATGAGGAATACATGATGGCCGATCTCCTCAGTTCGCCGGGCAGCGGAGTTGGAGACAGGGGTGTAAAGAGTGGCAAATCAACCTATCGCACTCCGATCAAGTCTCTGATCGAGGATTATCTGGCCGAATATACATCCGGCACGACCAAAGCCGGCGCTGCGGATGTGCAGCGTTATCTCGACGATCTCAAGGATTCCGGAATGCAGATTTACTGGCCGTATTCCGAAAAATGGGATGGCGAAACACTTCCCCTGATCACCTTTGATCCGGGGAACGGAGCGGAATCGAACTTTGCCTATGTGATCAAGGAATCAGGGACTGGAGGCTATGTGGTGACCGATTCGGTTTTCGTCGATGAGACCGTGGCTCAGAAACGCCCGGTTTGGGTAATCAACCAGAACGACGATGCCGCAAGCGTTCCATTGAGTTCCATGATAGCAAAACAATCCTCGATATACGATTTCGACGACGAAGACGAGGATGTGCAAAGATACAATCTCTATGTCAGGGATTTTACCATGCTGCGGCAATACGACAGTTGGTTCGCAGGCGCTTCGGAATTCCATATCTGGTGCGGAGGTGTCGACGGTTTCTATGCAACCACGGAGGATCAACTTCGCAATTATTCACCTACGGTCACCGATTTCGTGGTGGTGGTGAAGCGCAGCGAAGTCGGCGTTAAAAAAAGTTTCAACGCCCTTCTTGTAACGGATTTCTCGGATCAGCTCGACAAGCTGGCTTTCTTGATCGTGGAGGATGACGGCGGCACCCGCACCACCTGGAAGTGCTCCGCGTCGGTAAAAATCAAGTCAAAGACTTACGGATTTGATATAGAAATCCCCTTCTACACCCACGACGATGTGGTCTGGCGCGGAGAACTTGGCGCCACCTATTTTGTCAAAGGCAAATCAATTGAGGGCCGCTTCGGAGATGTCAAAGTGACTTTTGCCCTGGACTGACGTAATAACAATTTCCGATTATATGAAAGTATTATCACCTTTGCCACATTCCCGGCCTGAAACTCAAAGACTGGGAGGAGAGTAACTTCTCAAGAAAAAGCTATATATTTGCGATATGATCACTGATTATATCGACAAAATCTTTTGTGGGGATAGTTTGACAGTAATGCGAGATCTTCCTGATGCCTGTTGTGATATCGCAATTACATCTCCACCATATAACCTGAAGAATAGTACAGGAAATGGAATGAAATGTGGAAAAGGTGGTAAATGGAGTAACGCTGCACTAATAAAAGGTTATGCTGACTATGATGATAATATGCCATATGATTTGTACTGTAAGTGGCAGAGGGAGTGTTTGACTGAGATGATGCGGCTTATCAAAGAAGACGGCGCAATCTTTTATAATCACAAATGGAGAGTCCAGGGAGGCTTATTCAAGATAGACATGAGATAGTACAGGATTTTCCTGTCAGACAGATTATTATATGGAAGAGAAAGGGTGGAATCAATTTCAATCCTGGGTATTTTCTTCCCACATATGAAGTAATTTATTTAATCGCCAAGAAATTTCAAATTAGCCCCAAAAGCAGGAGGTTGTGGAGATATATGGGAGTTTATGCAAGAAACGAACAATAGCCATCCAGCACCATTCCCTGTAGCGTTAATTGATAGAATAATTGAGAATACAACTGCCCAGGTTATTCTTGACCCATTCATTGGGTCTGGAACAACAGCTGTCTCTGCATTAAAAAATGGCAGGCATTATATTGGAATAGAGTTGTCGCAAGATTATTGTCAGTACGCAGAGAATAGAATAACAACTCTTAAAGACGAACAGTGAAAATGAAAATTGGAGCAAAGTTTTTCTCTATTTTGAAAAGAGGAGGGAAAAGCGATACGCAAACGATAAGTGTTAAAATAGGACATAACCATGGAACGAAAATGAGGATGTATTTCAAAGATACACCAGAAGTTTACAGAGATGTCCAAAGGATAATATGAAAAGAAGTCAAGCAGGGTTAACTGTCATCTCGCAGGCTTTGCAATCGAAGTTGAGGGCAAGCCTGCGGCCGTTGTTGACTAGGAAAAGCGGGCCGCAGGGTCTGGCGCCCTGATGCACGGGGCACATTCCCAATTCGAATTTGATGCAGTATTTGCTGCGCATGAGGGGAGTTTTGCTCGGTTGTTCCACCTTTGGAATAAGCACGGACCGCCTTGGATTGTTCTGCATCAGGCATTTGCCTGTCGGCAGCATATCCAGATCGGATGCGATAAGGCGTCGGATGCTGTTGATGGTGGATGCGCTCAAAAGCGGCAAGGCTCCTCCGGCGGAGTCGGAGACCACCGAATTCACACGGAAATCGTAGTGCAGGCTTCTCTTGCCCAGCTGCTCCCGGAGCATGGCTTCCGCCCTCTCACGGTTCTGCGCCTTTTCGAGATCGGCCTTGAAAGGAGATACCAGATCCCTTCCGTCCTCCGTCACGGCGCTGACATCAATGTTCCATGAACCGTGGACATGCACGTCGAGACGTACTGCAATAGCCCTGTGTGCAGGATTTTTCTCCAAAGAGCGTTCGAAGGAAGTGTCGATATTGCGATATAGACTCATCCCTTTGCGCAGGCCTTCCGTATCCTTGCATACAATGGTGTTGTGCTCACATAAGTCCCCTCGAAAGCCCATGACACCGTTCTTGCCGGCAAAGGCGAAGCCGTCGCCGTTATGCAATTCAAGGCCTTTGGAAGTGGGTTTCAGGGTGAGTTCCACGGAATCTCGTCCCACACGGCGTATATTTGTTATCGTGCCGATGAATTCTCCCATTGATTTCGGCGCATCCATCGAGGACCAACGCCCACGGCGCCCGTCGAAAAAGAGTTCGGTATAACCTCTGTTGAAAGTCTTCCACGGGTCGGGGGCAACACCTCCGGAAACACGTCCGAACGAGGCTCTGGCATATTTGTCGGGGTATTTCGTCACCAGTTTATCCAGGGCGAGTGAGTAATAACGGGTGATGTTCCTTACGTAAGATTCGCTCTTGAGCCGGCCTTCGATTTTGAAAGAGCACACCCCTGCATCTGCAAGATCCTGAACACGGTCGTGCAAATTCAAATCTTTGAGCGAGAGCAGAGCCTTGTTCCTGACCAGCACCTTCCCTGATTCATCCACAAGGTCGTACATCGACCTGCAGGCCTGGATGCACTCGCCGCGGTCGGCGCTTCGTCCGTCGATGTATTCGCTCAGGCGGCATTCCCCGCTGTAACAAACGCAAAGGGCTCCGTGCACGAAGAACTCCACTTCGCAAGACACTGCGTCGCAGATGTGCCTGACGGTTTCCAGCGGAAGCTCCCTCTCCAGCACAATGCGGCTGCACCCTGCCGCCTCGTAGCGTTTGGCGTCTTCGACGGTGCGGATTGCGCATTGGGTGGAGGCGTGTAAAGGAACAGTAATATCCTGCCAAGAACAGATCCGGGTGTCCCTGATGATAAAAGCATCTACGCCGGCCGCCTGTTCCGCGAGCATCTGGGAATGGACTTCTTCGAGTTCATCGTCACGCAAGAGGATATTCACGGTTACAAACACCCTTACGCCAAATTTATGCGCGTGTACGCACAGGCGGGTGATATCTTCTACGGCATTGCCCGCATCTTTCCTGGCACCGAAAGCGGGCCCGGCAATATATACGGCATCGGCACCGCTGTCAACCGCTGCGATGCCGATGTCTGCATTCCTTGCCGGAGCCAATAGTTCCAGGTAGGTCTTCATCTCAATTACTTGAGAGCCGCGATGATGGCCTTGGCCTTCTCGAGGCTTGCGGGTTTGATCTTGGAAGGATCAGCGATGGCTTTCTGATAGTATTCCTTGGCCTTCGCGTTGTCTTTCAGCTGCTGATAGGATACTGCGATGCTGAAGAGGATGTCGCCGCTGTTGTTGGCTTCGGGTGCAAGCTCCAGATATTTCTCGAAATACTCGATAGCCTGCTTGGTCTTGCCACCGTTGGAGGCGGCAGTGCCTGCGATCTGGAAAGCCTTGGCATTCTCGCCTCCGACTTTGTTGGATTCAAGAGCGGCAGCGATCGCTTCGTCATACTTCTTTGCCTTGAGAGCTGCGGCTGCGTCCTGCTGATAGAGATTTACAAGTTGCTTGGTGGCAGCCTTGTCCTGTCCGTTCTCAATGGCGGATTTGTAGGCTTCGATAGCGCCGGCTTTGTCGCCGGTAGCCTTAAGGGCGGCGCCGAGGCGCAGGAAAGCGTTTCCATTGGCAGGGTCCTCTGCAAGCACTTCTTTATATGCGTCGGCTGCAGCTGCGAAGTCCTTGTCGTTGAATGCTTCATTGGCTTTCTGCATCAATACCTGAGGGATGACTACAACAGCTTCATCTGCGATATTATCGACACCGTACTTGTTGGCGACTTCTATTGTCTCCTTGAGCCCTGCGACAGCCTTGTCGTATTCAGCGTTGTTGGCTGCTTTCTTGGCCAGCGAGAAAACAAGGATGGGGATGGAGTTTTTGCAGTTCGTTGCAATCTCAGCACCTTCATCGCCAAGAGCCTCTGCCATAACGAGGGCTTCCTTGAAACTTTGGAGAGCCAATTCTACATTACCGGCCTCGTTTGCGGTGATGCCGCTGTTGTAGGTCTCGGTCAGTGTTGCAAGGTCCTGTCCGAAGACGGAGCTTGCGCAAAGCAAAGATGCTACGATGATGATAAGCTTTTTCATTTTCTTATAATTATATTTGGTTCAATACTTGTTATACAAAACGCAAAAATAGTAATTTTTGTTGTAATTTTGTGTCGTAAGGCCTTATTATGTTAAAAGCGTTCAGGCACATATTGTTTATTTCAATCATGCTTGCATTCGGTGCAGGCTTGTATGCTCAGGACCTTCCAACTCTCGGGCAACAGGCCGGTATTACTACCGGACGCTTTGCCAACGGCATTTCCTACTACATAGTCCCCAATAATAATTCCAAAGGTTATGCCAATTTCGCCCTGGTGCAGAAAGGAGTTGAAAATCAAGATGATGCAAGAGCCGCGTTGGACTGCTCGTTCCTCGCTTCGAAGGGGGTTGGCTATACCCGCCGGGGCTTCATCACATACAAAGGCGGAGCGGCAGTTTACAATTTCGAAGATGTGCCGACCTTCCAATCCGTTGCATTGGACTCGACGATAATACAATTATTCAATCTCATAGGAGCATGCAAGAATGAGCAGGCGATAGTCGCATGCGGAGATATTGACGCAGCAAAACTCAAGGACAGACTCTATATGATGTCGCTTACGGTGGCAAAACGCAGCGCCCCCGAAGCCCTCAAGCCTTATGTCTGGCAACCTTCCGACACCCCCCGTTTCATACAATATCAGAACAACTGCAGTTCGCTTTCCGAGATTCTTATCAGTTATGCATCGCCCCGGACTCCTCAAAAATACATGAGCACGCCCCAGCCACTCGTTTCGACGATGTTTTCGCGTGAGTTGGGTTACATAGTCCGCAAGCGGCTTGAGAGAATCTTCTATAACGAGGGAATCCCTCTGGCTCATATCCGCTTTTCTTATGTCGACAGCGCCAACACTGATTCCGATGAGCAATACAGTATTACCGTCGGTGTATCGGAGGAGGATGTGACGGCGGCCACGGCCCTGATTTCCTCTACCTTGGCCGATATCGACAAGAACGGGGTCTCTCCCGATGAATTCCTGGACGCGAAGGGCCGGGTCATGCTATGGACGCAGAAGATGGCCTCGACACCGGTCGAGAATGCCGAATACACCCGTCGTTGTGTGGCCAATTATCTTTATGGGGCCAGTCTTGCTTCGCAGAAAGAGATGAAGGTTTTTTTTGATGGCCGCAAGATAGCATTGGAACAAGACCTGTCGATGTTCAATCGTTTTGTTTCCGCCCTTCTCGATCCCCGCAGGAACCTCACCGTCCGATATGGCACCCCGACAGAAACTTTGGATATCCCTGAATTGCAGAGGGTGTTCCTTAACTCATGGACAGCGTCGGCCACCTCCGGGTCTTATCGAGTCAGTGCCGGTGACACCCTTTCACTGTACTACCCTGTCGACAAGAAAGTCAAACTCAAATCAGAGACTGACGATCCGGTCACCGGAGGCAAACTATGGACTTTCTCCAACGGGATGAAAGTTCTGTTCCGCAAGACTTCCGAATCGCAGATGCGTTATGCTTTGATGATCCGCGGCGGATTTACGGAAGTGCCGGATCTCGGCAGGGGGGAAAGCGCATTCGTGGGCGACATGCTCGGCCTTTATGATGTGTGCGGAATGAGTGCGATCGATTTTCGCAATATGCTGGAAGCCAATGGTATAGAACTGTCGTGCAAGGTGTCGGTGTCGGATATGCGCATCAGCGGAAACGCTCCTTCCGATAAAGTGCATCTGCTGCTGCGTTCGCTGCTGTCCATACAAAAAAACAGGACCTTGAACAAGGGATCCTACGCTTATTACAAACGTTGCGCTTTCCTGAAACAAGAAGCTTTCCGTCTGTCGTCGGACGGCATACGCGCGGTTACCGACAGTATAATGTGCCCCGACTATTATTATCCGCAGACCAAGCTTGCCATTGAACCCGGCGACTCGCTGCCCGACAACAGCGAGTTGTATTTCGCCAGACAGTTCGGCAAGAATCAGGACGGAGTGCTTTATATTGAGGGGAATATCAACCCTTATAGTTTGCAGAAACATCTTTGCAAGACCCTTGGAGGATTCCGTGCGGGCAAAGAATACGCCGTACGTCCTAAAATCACCTATCAGCTTCGTTCCGGATGGTCGACTTATACGGTTGCGGGGAATGAAAGTTCGATAGGTGAAGGCACGAGCGCAAGCATTGCCATGGCCGCTGTCCGTCCGTTCACTATACAGTCGTGGTTCGCTTTCAGGCTGGCGGTCGAAAATCTCCGTCGCGAACTCGTGCGCGACCTTGCCCCTCTCGGTCAGTATATAGAGATAGTGCCGGAACTCCGGCTTTTGCCGGTGGAGCGCCTGTCGGTTTTCATATATTGCCGGCCATGCCCGTGGGAAGGCCTGCCTGCCGATGCCGAGGCTGCAGATCCCATGGAGGTGATGGGCGCACTGCGCGAATCCCTCGCCCGGATAACATCCGTTACTATTCAGGAATCTACCCTGAAAGGGCTCAAGGATGCGCTCCTGAACGAGATCGCCGGAGAGATTTCGGATTCAGACTATATAATGGAAGCATTCCTGCGCCGGAATTCTGAAGGTAAGGATATGATTTCTAATTATTCTACGTATATTTCGAAGGTGACTCCCGAAGAGGTGGCATCGGTAACAGCCGATCTCGCCCGGGGATGCAAAGTCGAATACATAATAAAATGAAAAGATTGCCAGTCCTCATGATCATCATCTCGGTTACACCTTCCGCAACCCGTCAGGAGCGCAGATGCAAGGTCCTGGTATCCGCCAAAAACCATAACTGGAATGCCGTTATCGCTGCCGCGACTCCTTCCCGCTGTGAATCAGACAGGGAGTTGCTGCCTTTTGCCTTGCTCGCCCTGCAGAATAAGGGCCTTCTAGGCGACCGCCTGTTTGAGTATCCGGTCAGGGAAATGCACGACCTGGATTATCAGGGAAAGGATATCAATATAGGACATTTTTTCGATGCTGTCCTTGCCGAATCCCTGAATCTTCCCAACGAAGCGATCCATAATGTATTTCAATTGAATTGCGGGCGTCCGTACGGAATGTGCTTCCTGTCTTTGCATCTGCTGATAAGGAACAATATCGAAAAAGGGAACTTCAGCATGGTCGACAAGTATCTGCGGATTCTGGCCAGAAGTCCCAGGTTCGCTTCGGATGCGCGCAAAATGCTTTCCCGGCTCGAAGCGCCAACCCCGGCTCCGGGCGCTCATAAAAACACGAGCGGCGATGCGCGTCTTCTCACCAAGAATCCCATAATGAATCTCGGCATGCTGCTCGAAGACGGGCGTGTCGGTGAAGGAGGAGAAGACCGCTTCCTCAGCTTCTGCCTGTTTTCCAAAAACGTGGGAAGCCTATCCCCAGATATTATCAGGAGGCCCTCTTGCTCGGAGGCGCTGATCCCAACCTGTTCGGCCCCGACGAAAAAGTCATGCGCACATTCATGGATTTAAAAGAAGAAACGGAAACTCTGGCCCCCAATTAGAATGAGACGGGAAGATTTCGGTACCATAGTGGAGATCGGTGATGTCCTTGTGAGCGAGGACGTCATCTGTGAGTTTTTCGCCTGCGACTACCCCGTGTGCAAGGGTGCCTGCTGTATAGTGGGCGACAGTGGCGCCCCTCTCGAAGAGGAGGAAATCCCTGCCCTGGAGGAGGACTATCCCGCCTTTCGGCATCTGGTCTCCGATAAAGGGCGCGCCGCCGCCGAGGCAGCAGGTTTCTTTGCAGTGGATCGCGACGGCGATCTTGTGACGCCTCTGGTGCCCGGCACGGAGGAATGTGCCTTCTGTTGCTTCGATGGGGATAACTGCCTCTGCGCAATCGAAAAAGCCGGCTTGCGCAAGCCGGTCTCCTGCGCCCTCTATCCCATCCGGGTGAAAAAATTTAAAGGTGGCGGGATGGCTCTCAACCTGCATCGCTGGGACATCTGCCGCTGTGCATTCGAGCGTGGCAGGCGCGAAGGTATTCGCGTGTACCAGTTCCTTCGCGAACCCCTCATCCGCCGCTTCGGCCCCGAATTCTACGACGCCCTCTCCGCCGCAGCGCAGTACATACATTGATTATCAGGCAGTTGCTTAAAGTCGTCTGGTGAAAATGCACCAGACGATTTAGCGTAAGTGCTTGATAATCAGCAGAGGCTATAAAAGGCTGGGGATTATTTCGTCGGCGATGAACCAGTCGCGTTCGGGGATGGGGCCGCGGTCGGTGCGCGCGAGAAGCATCACTTCTTCTTCGTGGATCTGCTCTGCAGAAAGGATTTCGTATTCGGAGGTCCATCCGCTCAAAGACTGGCTGTTCCAGCTCCGACGCTGTTTGCCATCCGCGACGGGCAAAGGGCCCGCAGCGTTGTAGAAGATGAGCGAATGTGCTCCGGGGCCGAGGCCGACGTAAGGGTGCCTTGTCCAGTAGGCCGAGTTGTGGACGGCTTCGTGGCCGGGAATGGCCCAGTTCGAGATTTCGTAATGATGATAACCGGCTTCGGCAAGTCGCCGGCAGACAAGTTCGTACTGAGTCCGGCAGCTTTCTTCATCGAGTTCAGCGACACGGCCTTCTTCTATCATCTGCGCGAGGGCGCTGCCTTCTTCGATGCTGAGCTGGTAGGCTGAGATATGTTTGGGGTGCCAGCGGATGACTTCGTCCAAAGTGCTCTCCAGGATTTCCGTCGTCATCCCCGGCACGCCGGTAATCAGGTCGATGCTGATGGCGGCGCAGGGGAGTATCTCCCCATGCGCTGCACTCTGAATCAGATGAAAAGCTTTCCGTGCGCCGTCGGCGGAATGCCGGCGGTTCATCCATCGCAGGATGC
>ERZ842401.2826-NODE-2826-length-22511-cov-46.528144_pt1 | contig 22511 bp, 18 predicted proteins | sample MGYA00521270_ERZ842401 | MGnify/ENA primary metagenome ERZ842401 (study PRJEB31892, sample SAMEA3878208) | bioreactor metagenome | biome: Moose rumen | place: Sweden | collected 2011-10 | study: EMG produced TPA metagenomics assembly of the PRJEB12797 data set...
AATCCGTAAACCGAGAAATAGCATGTTGATAGAAGTAATGAAGTCGAAGCTGCACTGTGTGACAGTGACAGAGGCTAACCTGAACTACATGGGAAGCATCACGATTGACGAGGATCTGATGGAAGCTGCCAACCTGATAGCCGGCGAGAAGGTGCAGGTGCTTGACAATAATAATGGCGAACGCTTCGAGACCTATATAATAAAAGGTGAGCGAGGTTCGGGCTGCATCTGTCTGAATGGTGCTGCAGCCCGTCGGGTGCAGGTGGGCGACGTGGTCATCATCATCTCCTATGCCCACATGGACTTTGAAGAAGCCAAGACCTTTAAACCTACGGTGGTCTTTCCTAAAGAAGGCAACAAGTTATAAAAATAAAAGCCGCCCAAACAAGAGCGGCTTTTATTTTGCAGTGTTCCTTTTTTATTTTTACTCAATGACCACCAGTGCGTCGTCTTCCATGACGCTCTGGCCGGGCTTGACGCAGATGGCGGTAACCTTGCCGTCCTTCTCGGCCTCGATGTTGTTGGCCATCTTCATGGCCTCCAGCACGAGCAGGGTGTCGCCAGCCTTCACCTCTTGGCCAACCTCAACCTCGATACTGGTGATGACACCAGGCAGCGGAGCCTTGATGGCGTTGTTGGTGTTGGTGGCTGCAGTGTCACCAGCAGTCGGACTGCTGTCCACACTCTCCGCTGCGGGCTTGCGAACCACCACCTTCTTCTCTGGCTCTGGCTCGGGTTCCATCTCCACCTTATATTCCTCACCGTTCACGGTGACGGTCACTTCGTTCTCTACTATATCACCGATGGCCACCTCGTACTTGTTGCCATTGATGGTGTACTTATATTCTTTCTTCATAGTCGTTTCATTAGTGTTTAAGGATGTTCGGTCATGGTCAGGGCATAGCCGTTCCACTGCGTCTGCTTCTCGGCAATCGTAATGATGCCGGGCTCCTTGTCGTGGACGTTGTTGCCCTTGAACTCATGCAGTGCCAATGCTATGGCAGCATATACTTCATTCTGTTTCATAAGCACACTCGGTCTTACATCGGGATATTACCATGCTTCTTGGCGGGCAGGGCATCGCGCTTAGTTGCCAGCTGGGCCAGGGCACGACAGATGCGGAAACGCGTGTTGCGCGGCTCAATGACATCGTCGATATAGCCGTACTTGGCTGCCTGATAGGGGTTGGCGAAGAGCTCGTTGTACTCTTCCTCCTTCTCGGCAATGAATGCCTTCACATCCTCGCCGGCTTCCTTCTTGGCCTTGGCCTCCTTGGCGTAGAGCACGGCAGCGGCACCGCTGGCACCCATCACGGCAATCTCAGCAGAGGGCCAAGCGTAGTTCAGGTCGGTGTGGAGCTGCTTGGAACCCATCACGATGTGCGAACCACCATACGACTTACGCAGCGTAACGGTAATCTTTGGAACGGTAGCCTCGCCGTAGGCGTAGAGCAACTGGGCACCATGCAGGATGACGGCATTGTACTCCTGGCCAGTGCCGGGCAGGAATCCAGGAACGTCGACCAGGGACACAATAGGAATGTTGAAGGCGTCGCAGAAACGAACGAAACGGGCACCCTTACGAGAGGCGTTCACGTCCAGCACACCTGCGTAGCAAGAGGGCTGGTTAGCCACGATACCCACGCTCTGACCGTTGAAGCGGGCAAAACCTACGATGATGTTCTTGGCGAACTTGGGCTGTACCTCAAAGAACTCGTGGTCGTCAGTGATGGCCGAGATGACCTTGTACATATCGTAAGCCTCGTTGGGGTTCTCAGGGATAATCTCGTTCAGCGAATCCTCCAGACGGTCGATGGGGTCGGTGCACTTCTTGCGAGGAGCCAGCTCCATGTTGTTGGAAGGAATATAGCTCAACAGCGTCTTCAGCATCTCGACAGCCTCTTCCTCAGTCTTGGCGGTGAAGTGGGTCACACCAGACTTCGAAGCGTGTACTGAAGCACCGCCCAGATGCTCCTGGTCGATGTCCTCACCTGTAACGGTCTTCACCACCTTCGGACCGGTCAGGAACATATACGATGTACCTTCCATCATCAGCGTGAAGTCGGTGAGGGCAGGGGAGTACACAGCACCACCGGCACAGGGACCGAAGATGCCGCTGATCTGCGGAATGACACCCGAAGCCAGAATGTTACGCTCGAAAATCTCGGCATAGCCAGCCAGTGCGTTGATACCCTCCTGGATACGAGCACCACCCGAGTCGTTGATACCGATGACGGGAGCACCCATCTTCATGGCCATATCCATCACCTTGCAGATCTTCTGACTCATGGTCTCCGACAGAGAGCCGGCATGTACGGTGAAGTCCTGGGCAAAGATGAATACCAGACGGCCGTCGATGGTACCGCTACCGGCTACAACGCCGTCGCCCAGGAACTGTTTCTTCTCCATGCCGAAGTTGTGGCAACGGTGCTCCTTGAACATGTCGTATTCTTCGAAAGAACCTTTGTCGAGCAGCATCTCAATGCGCTCGCGGGCTGTGTATTTGCCTTTGTCGTGCTGTTTCTGTATGGCTTTCTCGCCACCACCGAGACGGGCCTGCTCGCGCTTCTCGATGAGCTGTTTGATTTTCTCTAATTGCTTACTCATTGTTTTTTTGTTTTTTGCGATATTTCGATGTTTCGATATTCCGATGTTTCTATTTACTCGGGGTGTTCACAAAGCTCGGTCAGTACGCCGGCGGTTGACTTCGGGTGCAGGAAGGCAATGTTCAGCCCCTCGGCACCCTTGCGTGGAGCCTGGTCGATGAGGCGGACGCCCTTCTCAGAGACCTCGGCCAATGCGTTTGCTACACCGTCCTCAATGCAGAAAGCTACGTGGTGTACGCCCTTGTTGCCCTTGTCCAGCCACTTCTGGATAGTGCTCTCGGGTGATGTCGGCTCCAGCAGCTCCAACTTCACCTCGCCGCACTTCAGGAAGGCCGTCTTCACCTTCTGGTCTTCTACGACTTCTGTTGCATAACACTCCAGACCCAGCACGTTCTGAAAGAACGGCAGGCTCTCTTCGATGCTCTGGACGGCAATGCCCAGATGCTCAATGTGAGAAATCTTCATAGTTTAAATTTTCTAATGTTGTTTATTCGAATAAATATGTTGCAAAGATACAAAGAAAAAAACACATTCGCTGTTGAAATCCTAAATAATTAAGCATTATTAAAACAAAGAGTCCTATTTTATGGCCAAAAAAACCTGTCTTCAGGTCCTATAACTTCAAAGAATCGGCTAAAAACTTGCAGAGTTTCGGAAAAATACTTACCTTTGCACACTGAAAGCAGTGCCACGGTCTGCCGCTGGTGTCCACAAGGGCACGAGAGGAAAGTCCGGGCAGCACAGGACACTCCACTGGTGAAAGTGCCAGCAGTTGGTGACAGCTGGATACGGGAGAAGAGAATGACCGCCCCCTCTTATATTGCCTATCATAGGCTACTGCATCGTTTAGGGGGTAAGGGTGAGAAGGTGGGGTAAGAGCCCACCAGCCGTCGGGTGACCGTCGGGCTGTTCCGTCTGGAGGCTGCAAGTTCGCGTATACCGTCGTCTGAGGGTTGTCCGTCCGAATGCTTGCATACGATGGAGGGTAGAATGCTGGAGCCGTAGGGTAACCTGCGGAGTAGATAAATGGCAGACGCCTTGCTTGCAAGGTACAGAACCCGGCTTACAGGGGCAGTGCTTTCTTTTTTTGTTTGACAATGGTTAGGTTAAAGCGATAGAACGATGAAACGGCTGATAGAGTTTCTGACGACTGACATCTGGCGCATCACTCGTGGTGATGTGTCGCCGCTGCGCTATCTGATGGTTGAGGTGGTGAAGAAGGTGCTGCTGGCCGTCCGTTTCTTCACGGCCAAGCGTGTCATGACCAAGGCATCGGCCCTGACGTACTCTACGCTGTTGGCTATTGTACCTATCCTGGCCGTGGTGTTTGCCATCGCACGCGGATTTGGGTATAATAAATATATAGAGGTGTGGTTCCGTGACGCTCTGTCCTCTCAGCCGCAGGCCGCGGAGATCATTATCGGTTTCGTCAACAGCTATCTGGTCCATACGCAGAGCGGCATCTTTCTGGGTATTGGCCTGCTGTTCATGCTCTATACGGTACTGATGCTGGTCAGCAATATCGAGGACACGTTTAACGAGATATGGCAGGTCAAGAAGTCGCGCTCGGTGCTTCGTACGTTCACAGACTATCTGGCCATGTTCTTCATCTTCCCCATTCTGATTGTAGTGTCGTCGGGTCTAAGCATCTTCATCGCCACGGTGGCGGGCCGTATGCCCGACTTCTTGATGCTGGACAAGGCAGTTCGTGTGCTGATAGACCTTGTGCCCTATGTGCTGATGGCGGGGCTCTTTATCGCACTCTACGTCTTCATGCCCAACACGCGAGTGAAGCTGAAGAGCGTCGTCGTGCCCGGCATCTTGGCTGGTATCGCCATGCAGGGCTTGCAGTTCGTGTACATTCATTCGCAGATATTTCTTTCCAGCTACAACGCCATCTACGGTTCGTTTGCCGCTCTTCCGCTGTTTATGCTGTGGTTGCAGATATCGTGGACCATCTGCCTGTTTGGTGCTGAGTTGTGCTATACGAACCAAAACCTGGACTTCTACGACTATGATGCGCATTCGGGCGAAATCAGTCATCGCTACCGTCTGATGCTCTGTGCCTTGCTGATGAGCCGCATTTGTCGCCGCTTTGCTGCCGGCAAGAAGCCTTACTCCGTGATGGAACTCCGGCAGGAGACTACTATCCCCATCCGCTTTGTCACGGACTTGTTGTTCGAGCTGATTGATGCCGGACTGCTGACTGAGGTGACCAGCGACGAGAAGAGCGAGGAGAGCCGTTTTATGCCAGCCGAGGACATTCATAACCTGACACTGGGTACGATGATTGACCGTTTGGAGGCTCGTGGTACGTGGAAGATAGACCTTGATGTCAGTGAGCTCTTTACCAGCGAGTGGGGTAAGGCCATTGAAGTCCGTTCCAGCTATTTGAAAAATCTACAACGAATCCGCTTGCAGGATTTGTAGGGGCTGGATATGGAGACAGGCGTTGAATGTCTTTTTGACTACTAAAAAGGCTGATTTAAAGTTTTTTATGAAAAAAAGTTGCAATTATATTGAATAATTTTGTATCTTTGCGCTGAATTAATGTACAAAAATCTTAATCATAAGCTTATGGCAAAGTATAATATTACTGAAAAGAAAGAAAAAGAGGCTCACTACCGTAGTCTCGTAAGCCCTAAGTTGATGGACGAGATGAAGGAGAAAATCCTGAATATCATCGTCATGCAGAAGAAGTACAAGGATAAGGATTATTCAGCCAAGAAACTTGCCGAAGATTTAGGAACGAACACCCGTTACATTTCTGCTGTTGTGAATGTCCGTTTCCACATGAACTACACTTCTTTCGTCAACAAGTTCCGTATTGAGGAGGCTATGGCTATTCTCGTTGACCGCCGATACCAAGACCTGAGAATGGAAGAGGTCAGCGATATGGTGGGCTTCTCCAACAGGCAGTCGTTCTATGCTTCGTTCTACAAGATTTTGAAAATGACCCCGCGTGAATATCGCCTTCAGCAGTTGCAGCAGCATCCGGCAGTTCCTAACAAGGCCAAGGCGAAAAAGACTAAGAAGAAAGCATGAACAACCAACAAGACGGCGCGCATCGTTTTGACCGATGGGTTGAAGAGCGCTTTGCAGACCTACAATTGCTCAGATACCGGCTTAACGGGTTTGAGCAATTATCTTTGTCACAGAAAACACTTGTCTATTATCTCTCCAAGGCCACGCTCTACGGACGCGACATTACGTTCGATCAGTTCGGACGCTATAACCTGCGCATCCGCAAGACCCTGGAGACTGTATATACCGACCTGCGCATATCTCACGACACGGCAGACTTTCAGGCGCTGGAAGTCTACCTGAAGCGTGTCTGGTTCTCTAACGGCATCTATCACCACTATGGCTGCGACAAGTTCAAACCCGGTTTCAGCGAAGACTACTTGCGCTGTGTGCTGCATTTGGTGGAGACCTCACGGCTGCCTTTGCGCTCTGGTGAGACGGTGGAGCAGCTGTGCGACGAGCTATTTCCCGTCATCTTCGATCCGCAGGTGTTGCCTAAGCGTGTCAACAAGGCCGACGGTGAGGACCTGTTGCTGACCTCGGCCTGTAACTTCTATGAGGGGGTCACCCAGCAGGAGGTTGAAGCCTACTATCAGCAGCAGAAGGACGCTGCTGTCGAAGACGTAGCCCCCGTGTCCTATGGATTGAACTCGACGCTGGTCAAGGAGGACGGTGTCATTAAGGAGAAGGTGTGGTCGGCTGGTGGCCGTTATGCCAATGCTATCTGCCATATCGTCTACTGGCTCAAGAAGGCTGCCGGTGTGGCAGAGAACGACCGTCAGCGACGCGTGATAGAACTGCTGATACAATACTACGAGACGGGCGACCTGCGCGTGTTCAATGACTACTGCATTGAGTGGGTGGGCGAACACGATGGGCGCATCGACTTCGTTAACGGCTTCATAGAGGTCTATGGCGACCCGTTAGGGCTGAAGGGCTCGTGGGAAGGTATTGTGGAATACAAGGATTTGGAGGCTACCAAGCGCACCCAGACCATCAGCCGTAATGCCCAGTGGTTTGAAGACCACTCGCCTGTGGACCCGCGCTTCCGTAAACCTCATGTGAAAGGGGTCACGGCCAATGCTATCTGTGCTGCCATGCTGGGTGGTGACGAGTATCCTTCGACGGCCATCGGCATCAATCTGCCCAATGCAGACTGGATACGTTCGCGGCACGGTTCGAAGAGCATCACCATCAGTAATATCACCGAGGCATATAACAAGGCTTCGCACGGCAATGGTTTCAAGGAAGAGTTTGTGATTGACGACGAAACACGTTCGTTGATAGAAAAATACGGTGACGTATGCGATGATCTCCATACCGACCTGCACGAGTGTTTGGGACACGGCAGTGGACAGCTGCTGCCTGGTACCGATCCCGATGCGCTAAAGGCTTACGGAAATACGATAGAGGAGGCGAGAGCCGACCTGTTTGGGCTGTACTATATTGCCGACCAGAAACTTATCGACCTGGGGCTGGTGCCTGACCGGGAAGCCTATAAGTCGCAGTACTATAGCTACATCATGAACGGTCTGATGACGCAGCTCATCCGCATAGAGCTTGGTCAGCAGATAGAGGAGGCCCACATGCGCAACCGTGCGCTGATAGCCCACTGGTGCTATGAGCAGGGCGATGTTATTCGGATGGAGCAACGTGAAGGCAAGACCTATGTACGCATTACGGACTATGAGGAGCTGCGACGCTTGTTTGCCCGTCTGCTGGCCGAGATACAGCGGATTAAGAGTGAAGGCGACTACGAGGCCGCCCGCCAGTTGGTAGAACGCTATGCCGTACGGGTGGACGCTACGTTGCACGCCGAGGTGCTGTCGCGCTACAGGCGTTTGGACCTTGCTCCCTACAAGGGTTTTATCAATCCCATGATGGAGCCTGTGCTGGACGCTGATGGCAACATCTGCGACATTCAGTTGAACTATTCCGAGAGTTTTACCCACCAGATGCTGCGCTACAGCAGTGAGTATGGGACGTTGATTTAGAGTTAGTCTTGGGTTCAGAGTCAGTTAAGTGTTGATGGATATTAATGAGCAGGTAAAACAGATTAAGCAGTCGTTCCGACAGATGATGGACGGGGCTGTGTCGAAGTCTATGCGCAACAAGGGGCTGGACTATAAGCTGAACTGGGGGGCTACGCTGCCCCGGCTGCGCGAGATGGCTCAAGAGACAGGACCCAATTACCCTCTGGCCATAGCCCTGTGGAAAGAGGACGTGCGCGAGTGCAAGATACTGGCTACGATGCTGATGCCTGCCGATGAGATGCTGCCTGAGGTGTGCGACATCTGGATGGAGCAGGTTCCCTCGCAGGAGATAGCCGAACAGGCAGCTTTTAACCTGTTTCAGCACTTGCCCTATGCTCCGGAGAAGGCGTATCAGTGGATAGCCTCAGATCAGGAGTACTGTCAGCTGTGTGGATTCCACGTGCTGAGTCGTCTGTTCATGAACCGTCAGGAGCCTAACGAACGTGGCATCAACGAGTTTCTGGACCAGGCACAGGTGGCGCTGCTGGGTTCCTCCATGTCCGTTCGCAAGGCTGCCATGCAGAGCGTTTTGCGCTTCTCAGAACTGGGGCTAATGTACGAGCGAATGGCAAAAAGTGCCATGAAAAGCATCAATTTAGAACTTTTTTAAATAATTATTGCCGTATTCTGAAGAAAAAGTAGTAATTTTGTGCGGTTTTTAACCATTTAACCACATAAAATGAAAGAAGACGTAAAGGCAACGGTCAGAAATATCCTGGCCAGCTACTTAGAACAGAACAGCCTGCGCAAGACTCCGGAGCGGTTTGCCATTCTGGATGCGGTCTACAGCATGGACGACCATTTCACGCTGGACCAGCTGAGCGACAAGCTGAACGATGAGGAACGGTTTCCCGTCAGCCGGGCGACCCTGTACAACACCCTGAAGCTCTTTATGGAGCTGAGGTTGGTCATACGCCACCGCTTCCAAGGGTCCACCAAGTACGAGGCGTGTTACGACAACAACAGCCACAGCCACCAGATATGTACGGTGTGTGGTAAGGTGACGGAGTTTAAGTCGCAGAAGATCAACGACGCCATAGCGACTCTTCATCTGCGTCGCTTCCGGAAGGATGGCTTCTCGCTCTATATCTATGGTATCTGCAGCCCGTGTCAGGCCCAGCTGACCAAGCAGGCCACGAAACGAAAGATGATGAAAAATCAGTAAAACATTAAGAATATAGCAATGAATCAAGGTAAAGTTGATGTCCTGCTGGGACTCCAGTGGGGCGACGAAGGAAAAGGAAAGGTGGTCGACGTGCTGACCCCACAGTACGATGTGATAGCCCGTTTCCAGGGTGGACCCAATGCTGGTCATACGCTGGAGTTCGAAGGTCAGAAGTACGTGCTGCGCTCTATTCCCTCTGGCATTTTCCAGGGTGGCAAGGTGAATATCATCGGCAACGGCGTGGTGCTGGCTCCGGACCTCTTCATGGATGAGGCCAAGGCGCTGGAGGCCAGCGGTCATGAGCTGAAAAACCGCCTGTACATTTCGAAGAAAGCCCACCTCATCATGCCAACCCACCGTCTGCTTGATGCTGCCTACGAGGCTCAGAAAGGCAAGAACAAGGTAGGTACCACGGGCAAGGGTATTGGTCCGACGTACACCGATAAGGTGAGCCGCAACGGTCTGCGCGTGGGCGACATCCTGGACGGCTTTGAGGAGAAGTATGCGGCCCGTAAGGCCCGCCACGAGGCTATCCTTCAGAGTTTGTCGTATCAGGTCGACAGTGCTGCTTTCGCCGAGGTTGAGAAGAAATGGCTCGAGGGTGTCGAGTATCTGCGCCAGTTCCATCTTGTGGACTCTGAGCACGAAATCAATCGTGTGTTGCGCTCAGGCAAGAGCATTCTCTGCGAGGGCGCTCAAGGCACCATGCTCGACGTGGACTTCGGCTCTTATCCCTTTGTTACCTCCAGCAACACCATCTGTGCCGGTGCTTGTACGGGTCTGGGCATCGGCCCCAACAAGATTGGCGAGGTGTTTGGCATCATGAAGGCCTACTGTACGCGCGTCGGTGCAGGCCCGTTCCCCACGGAACTGTTCGACGAGACGGGCAAGAAGATTCGCGACCTGGGTCATGAGTATGGTGCCGTAACGGGTCGTGAGCGCCGTTGTGGTTGGATTGACCTCGTAGCCCTGCGCTACTCCATCATGGTCAACGGTGTCACTCAGCTCATCATGATGAAGAGCGACGTCCTGGACGGCTTCGACACTATCAAGGCCTGCACGGCATATAAGGTGAATGCAAGGCCACAAGCAGGCCAAGGGTCGGAGAGCAGCTTTATCACGCGCGATTTCCCGTACGACATCGAGACGGGCATCGAACCCATCTATGAGGAGCTGCCAGGCTGGAAGACCGATATGACTCAGTTTACCTCGGAAGACCAGTTCCCCAAGCAGTTCTCTGACTACATCAAGTTCTTGGAAAAGGAACTGGAGACACCTATCAAGATTATCAGCATCGGTCCTGACCGTGCACAGACCATCGTGAGAAAGTAATAAAGGAAAAAAGCAAAAAGGTAAAAGATGGCACAAAAACCTAGTATACCTAAAGGAACGCGTGACTTCGGCCCCATCGAGATGGCCAAGCGCAACTATATTTTCAACACCATCCGCGAGGTGTATGCCCTCTATGGCTTCCAGCAGATAGAGACCCCGGCTATGGAGACACTCCAGACGCTGATGGGCAAGTATGGTGAAGAGGGCGACAAACTGTTGTTCAAGGTGCTGAACAGTGGCGACTTCCTCTCTAAGACGACGGACGACGAGTTGCGTGAGCGCAACAGCCTGCACCTGGCTGCCAAGTTGTGTGAGAAAGGTCTGCGCTACGACTTGACGGTACCCTTTGCCCGCTACGTGGTGATGCATCGCGAAGAACTGCAGCTGCCCTTTAAGCGCTATCAGATTCAACCTGTGTGGCGTGCCGACCGTCCGCAGAAGGGACGCTATCGTGAGTTCTACCAGTGCGACGCCGACGTAGTAGGCTCCGATTCGCTGCTCAACGAAGTAGAGCTGATGCAGATTGTCGACACCGTGTTCTCGCGTTTTGGTATCCGCGTGCAGATCAAAATCAACAACCGCAAGATTCTCTCTGGTATTGCTGAGGTCATTGGCGCTGCCGACAAGATTGTAGATATCACGGTGGCCATTGACAAGCTGGACAAGATAGGTATCGACAATGTCAATGCCGAACTACGCGACGACGGACTCACAGAAGAGCAAATCCGGAAGCTGCAGCCCATCATCCAGCTTACAGGCACCAACGATGAGAAGCTCGGAACCATAGCTGATGTGTTGAAGGACAGCGAGACGGGACTAAAAGGTGTCGAGGAGCTGCGCTTCATTCTGGACACGCTGAAGACGGTAGGCCTGAAGAACGAGCTCCAACTCGACCTGACGCTGGCCCGCGGGCTGAACTATTACACGGGAGCCATCTTCGAGGTCAAGGCGCTGGACGTACAGATAGGCTCCATCACGGGCGGAGGCCGCTACGACAATCTGACTGGCATCTTCGGTATGCCAGGCCTGTCGGGCGTTGGCATCTCGTTTGGTGCCGACCGTATCTACGATGTGCTGAATCAGCTGGACCTCTATCCGCGCGACTCAGTTACTACCACTCAGGTGCTCTTTATCAACTTCGGTGAGCGAGAGACCGCCTACTGCCTCCCTATTATTAATAAGGTACGCGTAAGTGGCATCCGTGCGGAAATCTATCCAGAAGCCACGAAGATGAAGAAGCAGATGTCGTACGCCAACGCTAAGCAGATTCCCTATGTCGTGCTGGCTGGCGAGAATGAGATGAACGAAGGGCGTGTGACGCTTAAGAATATGGAGACGGGCGAGCAGCAGATGCTGACGCCCGACGAACTGGTCACTCAAATCAAAGGATAGACAACTATGAAGAAACTATTGTTTGCACTCACGGCACTCTTTGTACTGATGTCCATGACGCAGGACAAGGTGACTACCATCTTTATCATTGGGGACTCGACAGCTGCCAAGAAAGACCTCTCCAAAGGCTCGCCGGAGCGCGGGTGGGGCATGGCCTTGCAGTGCTACTTCGACCCGCAGTACATCCGTGTCGACAATCATGCCGTCAACGGCCGCTCGTCCCTGTCGTTCATCAATGAGGGTCGTTGGGACAAGGTGCTGTCGCTTATCAAGCCCGGCGACTATGTCATCATCCAGTTTGGCCACAACGACGAGAAAGCACCCAAGGACCGCCATACTGATCCCGGCTCGACATTTGACTACAATCTGGCCAAGTATGTGCGTGAGACGCGCGAGCGGGGTGGCATACCTGTGCTGATGAACTGCGTTGTGCGTCGCAATTTTGCGGTCAAGGCCGCCAAGAACGATGACGACGAAGCCCTGCGCAACACCACCTTCAAGGATGCGCCCAAGCAGGTGGAGGGCGACTCTCTGGTCGACACCCACGGACTCTACCGTGTGGCTCCGCGCGACGTGGCCCAGCGCATGAACTGCCACTTCGTCGACGCCAACCGCATTACCGAGCAACTGGAGCAGTCGCTCGGTGTCGAGGGCTCCAAGCGGCTTCACATGTGGTACAAGCCCGGCGAGCATCCCGCCCTTCCTAAGGGTCGTCAGGACAATACACACTACAACATCTGGGGTGCCCATCAAGTGGCTGCCCTGTTAGCCGAGGCCCTCTGTCAGGAGATTCCTCTCTTGCAGAAATACCGCACTGCCGACACCCCCTGTCGCATGGAACAGCCGGAGTAACAGATGTATTAAAGTATCCCTTTTTTGATAACCCTGCCTTATTGCGCAATAAGGCAGGGTTATTCTCAGTTAAAGGCAGGTTATTCTCTTATTCAGTCGCTTCCCGCACGGTAAAGGTGGTTGAAGTGCTTGGAGTAGAGCTCGGACAGACCTTGGCGGTTGTCGATGGCCTCGCCCACGACGAGCATGGTGGTCAGCGTGAGGTGGTTGTCGTGGACGATGCGGGCCAGGTCCTTCAGCACGCCCCGGTAGATGCGCTGGTCGGGCCAGGTGAGGTGGTAGCAGGCGGCGACAGGGGTGTCCTCGGGGTACTCCATGAGGAGTTCGCGCTGCACGTCGTCGACGATGGCGGCGCTGAGGAAGATGCACATGGTAGACTGGCTGCGGGCCAGCAGATGCAGCTGCTCTTTCTCGGGCATGGGGGTGCGACCCTCGCCACGGGTGAGAATAATGGTCTGTGTGCGCTCAGGGATGGTGAACTGTGAACGTAGTTCGGCGGCGGCGGCGAGGAAAGAGGAGATGCCGGGGGTGATGTGGTAGGACATCTGGTTGGCATCGAAGAAAGCCATCTGTTCCTGTATGGCTCCGAAGATGCAGGGGTCACCGGTATGCAGACGTACGATGAAGTGCCCCTGGTCGTAGTGCTCCTTCATCAAGGCACACTGCTCCTCGAGGTTCATGTCAGCAGAGGAGCGCACGACGGCGTCGGGCTTATGGCAGTCGGTGAGGGCCTTGGGGACGAGGGAGCCGGCATAGAGGATGAGGTCGGCGCGCTCGAGCATCTGGCGGCCGCGGACCGAGATTAAGTCTGGGTCGCCGGGGCCGGCACCTACGATTTCGATGTGGCCTGTCAGGGAACTGGCGGGAACGGGGGCTGGGGACTCGACGGCCGAACCGTCAAGCACACTGTGAGGGCGGAGGTGGGAGGGGTCGATGGCGAGGGCTGCGGTCCAGTTTTTGCCCTTGACCTTGGGGATGATGAGCTGGCCGTGGTTGGAGCCGAGGATGGCGGCGGCCTCGCAGACGCTGGGGGTGCCGACGTGCTTCAGGACGGTGTTGCTGGGGTTGGGCACGTCGATGGTGGCGAGTTGCTCTGCGGTAAAGAACTCCACCTGCTCACCGTATTCGTCCTCCAGGAGTTGTACAAATTCCTCGTCCTGCTTCACGTCGATGGTGCAGTAGCGGTGGGCGCAGGGCAGGATGCCGCGCTGGGCAAAGGCTTCGTCCATTTCGTCGTAGATATACTCATAGTCGTCGGGATGGTGGGCCAGTCCGAAGCCAATGGTGCCCACCATGGGCACGAAGTGGAGTTCGAGCAAGCCCTCCGGCACATGGCGGATGTAGGGCGAGACGATGATGATGAGTTTGTATTTCCGGGGGTCAGCCTCGCTGATGTCGTGGATGATGGTGACATGCGGGGGCAGCGTGGCCTCCAAGTAGTCGGTGCCCTTGTCGCGGGCCTCGAGTAGCAGGGCCGTAGGCTGGCGGTTGACGAAGGCGAAGATGCAGGCGTTCATGTCGTCCTTGTCGCTGGCAATGGGCCAGTCGAAGCGCTGCTCCAGCGTGTCGAGGGCCCAGAGTCCGGCATTGTCGCTCTGGGTGGTGATGACCTCGTGGGCCTGTAGGATGGCGGCGATGCGCCGCGTCAGGTCGTTGGCTCCACCGATGTGGCCGGAGAGGACGGAGACGGCGTTCTTGCCCAGGCTGTCGACGCAGACCACGGCGGGGTCGGTATGCTTATCTTCAACGAAGGGGGCGATGGTGCGGACGCAGATGCCCATAGCACCGATGAAGACGAAGGCGTCGTAGTCGTGCCAGTGGGTGGCGACGGCGGTGCGGGGGAGGGTGACGGCGACCGAATCGCCGTCCACAGTAAAGGCGGACTGGAGGGTAGCAGCGATAGAGTTGCCGGCCTCGTTGATGGGGATGAGGGCTATCTTCATTTTACCTTCTTACTTTTTTGTTTTTACCTTTTCACCTTTTTACCTTTTAAGATGGTGATGGGGTGGTGGTCGTTGAGTTGGATATGGAGGGGCGGTTCCTGCTGGAGGCCGAGGTCACGGCAGGCCTCGTCCCAGAGCATGTGACTGTCGGTGGTCACCTTTGGGGCTTTGACGCTGTTCATGACGATGATGCCGCCGGGGGCGAGGTAGCGGAGCACCTTGGCCATGATGTCCTTCAGTCGGCCACCGTGGCCGCCGATGAAGACGGCGTCGGGGGGGGAGGGGACTGCGACAGTGTCGCAGTTTACGGAACAGAAGTCCCCGATGTGTACCCCGATGCCGGGGGCACCGTGGCGGCGGGCGTTCTCATGGATGATGGCCTTGCACTCAGGGCGGATCTCGAAGGCGTGAATCTGGAGGTGGGGGAACAGCAGGCGAGCCTCGATGCTGACGGAGCCCGTGCAGAAACCGATGTCCCAGAGCACGTGGCGGTGGGGCAGGTCAAGGGCCTGGAGGGTCAGCAGACGGATGGGCATCTTGGTAATCATTTTTTCGCGTCCGTCGAGAAGGGTGAAGGATGTGTCGGGGATGCCGAAGGGTTTTGTTGCGATAGAATCGCAACATACGGGACAAAGGATGATGCAATTAGGCATGGAGAAGGAGCGGTGGGTGGCTTCTTCGAGGGTGAGGGTGGTCACCTGTTCCTTCGTGGGGTGGCCCAAGTGCTCACCGACGTACATCGTGTAGCCGGAGTAGCCGTAGTCGAGCATGCGCCGGGCGATGGCGGCGGGGGTGTGCTCGCGGTCGGTGAGGACACCGATTTTTGGGGCTCGCTCGATGAGGGCCCGGTCGAACTCAGGCCAGTCGCGCCCCGTCAGCGACACGATGCGCAGGTCATGATAGGGCAGCAGCAGGCGGTGGGCCAGCATCTGGAGCGAGTTGAAGGTGGGGAATACCCTCATCCTAACATCCTTGTATTGGCGTTTTACAGTGTTAGCAAAACCGAAGAACAGTGGATCGCCAGAAGCAAAGATGACGATGTGGTCGTGCCTCTCGTATTGTCTGAACACCTGCTCCAAAGGGACAGTGATGTCTATCCACACAGCACCTGCAGGCAGCAACGATGCCACTATCTCGTGATGGCGCTTGCCGCCGGAGAACACGCTTCCACTCTTGATGATGTCCGTTATCTCAGGCGGGAAATATTGCTTGTGGCTGTCGCTGATGCCTATGATGTCACACGTCTTCATAGGTCGCGACCGGGTTTCAGTTGTGCGGCATCGTCGAAGGTGAGGATGGCGTTGCAGAGGGTGGCGGCGAGATTGCTGCCGCCCTTGCGCCCCTCGACGATGATTTTGGGAATATCGCCAAAGGGCTTTACCATGTGTTTCGACTCGCGGACGTGGACGAAACCCACGGGGGCAGCGATGATGCCAGCGGGACGGGCCTTGCCCTTGCGGATGAGGTCGCAGAGTTCCATCAGTGCCGTGGGGGCGTTGCCGAAGGCGAAGAGGGCGTCGGGGTGCTCCTCGACGGCCAGGCGGATGCCGGCCTGGGTTCTTGTTATCCCTAACGATGCCGCCATATCTGCCACGCGAGCATCGCCAAGATAGCATTTGGCTTCGATGCTGAGGCGCTGGAGTGCGCCCTTTCGGATGCCGCTGGTCACCATGGTGACGTCGGTGACTATCGTCTTGAGGGTGCCGTCCTTTACCTTGTTGTAGAGGGCTTCCACGGCGTCGGGGTCGGTATAGAGAATGTTCTCCATGTCGAAGTCGGCGGTGGTGTGGATGGCGTGGAGCAGGGCCCACTTGTGGCCAAGGGGATAGTCGTGGCGTTTCAGCTCGCTCTCGATGGTGCGGAAGGACGATGTCATGATTTGCTGGCCCTTTTTCTCAGCGGCCGAACCGCTGAGCACACTATCGCGGTAGTAGCCGCGGGGGGTGATGAACTGGCCATCGGAGACGTAGGACTGGGAGTTGCCGATGAGGATGACGGTGAACATGTCAATGTCCTCGGGGTTGAGGTCGGCGAGGGTGGTGAGCGTCACTTGCTGGTCGTCGCGACCGGCCTGGCGGACGTAGCCCACGGGGGTGTCGGCGGCGCGCTCCTGCAGAAACAGTTCCTGCAGGCGGTATAGCTGCCAGTAGCGGTCGTGTGACTTAGGGTTGTAGACAGCCGTCACGAAGTCGCCCATGGCTGCAGCCCGGATGCGACGCTCAATGACCTCCCAAGGGGTCATCAGGTCGGACAGCGAGATGAGGCACAGGTCGTGGCCGATGGGAGCGCCCAGCAGAGAGGCTGCTTTTTGGAAGGCGGAAATGCCGGGGAGGGTGGTAATCTCGACGACCGAATCGTCGAGCACACGATGTGGGGTTGGAGACTCGACGACCGAGTCGTCGGGCACAGTGGCGGTGCGCGCTTGCTGCTCTCTCATTTCGTAGAGCAGGGGAGCCATGCCGTAGATGCCGGCATCGCCAGAGGAGATGACCACCACCGTCTGGCCTTGTTGGGCCAGACGAAAGGCCTGTTCGGCCCGTTCCCGCTCGTGCCTCATGCCAGTGTCTATACATTCACAGCCCTCGGGCACGTAGGGTTCTATGAAGCGGAAGTAATACTTGTATCCGACGATGGCATCAGCCCCGCGTACTGCTTCGAGTACGGCGGGGGTGATGTCTTCCTTGCTGCCAGGTCCGATGCCTGCAATGATAATCTTTCCCATAGTGCCTACAAAGATAATGCAATTTGAACAGAACGCCAAACTTTTACTGCTTAAACTTCACCTTGAGGCCTACGACCAGCATGCGGCCAGGCGTGTAGAGGGCGTACTTGCGCTGGGTAGAGTCTATGCGACGGTCCACGCGGTCGAAGAGATTGTCGACGCCAATGCTGGGTTCCAGTACGGCCCAGCGGGCGCAGTTGAACGAGTGGGTGGTATTGATGTTCCAGACTCCGAAACCGGGCGCATCCTCATAGCTGGTATAGTAGGTCTTGGACTGCAGCTTGCCGTTCAGGTTGACGTTCAGCGCATAGCAACCCCACGTGTGGTGGTAGTTAGCGCTGACGGTGGCCGCATTGCGGATGCTTCGTTCCAGGACGGTCCACTCGCCGTCGCTCTGACTACGCGCATAGGTGCAGGCATAGCTTGCCGACAGGTTGAAGCCTTGGAAGAGGTTTGCCGACACGTTGAGCTGCAGTCCCTTCACGTCGCCGCGGTCGCTGTTCTGATAGCGCGAGTAGCGCTCCAGCTTGGCAGCCTGCTCGTCAGTCATCTCCGGAAACTCGCTGCGCAGCATGGCCAGCGATTGCTGGTCAACGTCAATGTCTTGGCGGATGACCATGTCGTTGATGCGGTTCATGTAACCTGTCAGGCTGACGGCCAGCAGGTCTGTGCGGTATTCGGCATTCAGCGAGAAGTAGTGGCTCTTCTCAGGTGTCAGGTTCTGATTGCCGAAGATGATCTGAGCCTTGCCGCGATTGACGGAGAAGTAGTGATAGTAGATCTCGTCCAGTCCCGGAGCTCGGAAGCCGGCCGAATAGGTGGCGCGCAGGTTCATGTGCCCCAGAGTGTACATCAGCGTGGCCTTTGGGGTCCAGTGGTTGCCGAAGGTCTCGTGGCGTGTATAGCGCAGGCCAAGGGTAGCCGTGGCTAAACCGCTGCCCACGCGGATTTTTTCTTCATGCTGGGCGTACGCGGCCAGCGTGTAGGCGTGTTGATGGATATCGCCGGATGTCGCCGTCAGGTAGTCCTTGCGCCAGTCGGCCCCAAGAATAGTGGTGCCGTTGTGGGTGAGGCCGAGTATAGCCTTCAGCTCGCCCTCCATCGAGCGCTGTTTCTTGGACTGTACGTAGTCGCCGATGGCGTATGTCTTGGTAGCCACGTCGTATTCCTTGCCGTAGCGGAAGCGGTCGACGGTGAAGTCCGCCTGTAGCGAGTGACGGTTGGTAAACTTATAGATGCCGCCCACGTTCCAGCGAAAGCCCTTGTAGCGCATCTCGTAGTCGGTGCCGCCAGGGAGGATAGTTGTCCCGTCGGCTGAACCGCTGGGCGCGGTCATGGTTTCAGGGCGGTCCGTTATCTTGTAGGAATAGTCCAGACCGGCGTTGAGTGCCAGATGCTGGTTGGGTGCATAGGTGAACTTCTGTCCGAAGAGGCTGGAGCGATAGCCCGTGAAGAAGGGGGCTATGGTCTCTTGCGTCTCGGTGTCACTGCCCTTGACATACTCCAGCGGGTTGTTCCGGTAGCTGTCGGCGCGGTCGTGAGTGTAGGTGGTGTACGACCCGAAACCGTTCTTGAAGATGTCCAGGTTGATGCTCTCCGTCAGTACACCGTGGCCGCTGACCTTGGTGTCGTTGGTGACGGTCAGCTCGTTAGCCGTTGGCTGGTCGGTAATGATGTTGATGACGCCTGCTATGGCGTCGCTGCCGTAGAGCGACGATGCTGCACCGTCCAGTATCTCGATGCGCTTGACGCGCGACATGTTGATACGGTTCAGGTCGACGTTGTTGGAAATGTCGCCCGTGAGCTTCTGTCCGTTAATCAGGATGAGGATGTACTTGTTGCCAAGTCCGTTCAGACGTAGAAAGGACCCCATTGAGTTGGGGGCCATCGATACCTGAGGCATCATGCGTGTCAGGGCGGCGTCGAAGGTGGTGATGCCCTGTTCGCTGATTTCCTGACTGCTCAAGACGTGGACGGGTGTTGCCGTCGACTTCAGACGCTGGTGATGACCAGACCCCGTGACAACCACAGGGTTCAGATTGTAGTTATGTGCAATGGTATCGTTCCGCTCCATCTTGTGAATCTGGGCGAAAGCGGTACTCCCGGAAAGGAGTACCGCTATCAAGGTTATTAAGTGTTTTCTTAGTGTCATGATGGTTTATTCTTCAGGTGCTGTAGTGGGAGTTGACATGGCATCCTCGGTACCCAGCTTGTTGATGGCCTCGCGGGTGTGCTGCATCCACAGCTTGCGTACGGCGCTACGCTCAGCCAGAGCGGGAATGTAGCCGTCGGCAGCATTGTAGTTCTTCCAGCAAACCTCGGTGAAGTTCTTCTCGTAGGTCTGTGCCTTGTAGCCCTCGGCCGTCATCACGCTAATCCAGCTCTCGTCGTCCTCCTCGTCGGCCATGTCGTTGTGCGCGTGGTCACCGGCAATCGACATCAGCGGGTACAGCTGTACGGTACCGCTGGTAATGCCCTGAGCCTTCATGCGTTTAACCACGTTGTCCACGAAGTTGTCCTCCATGTCCACAGTACCGACGAAGTAGCGGGGATTGAGTGCCTGCAGAGCCTCCTCCAGTTCGGTGTAGCGGATGTTGGCACCGTAGTAGTCGTAGCTCTCGGGGTTGCCGTGACCCATGAAGGCAACGGTACCGCCGGCATTGATGATGGCCTTGATGTCGCTCTCGGCGTGCAGGGCGTTAGCCAGCTTGGCTACGTCCTCGTCCTCACCCATCAGAGGCACACCGACAACCACCTGCTGGTCGATGCTCTTCATGTAGGCGTCGGTGAAGTCGCCGTTGCGGTTGTTCATGAAGTCCTTCACGTAGCTGTCGCGTACGCGGCGGTACTCCTCACCGGGAATGACCTGCAGCGACTGCACCACAATCTGCTTGTAGCCGGCCAGACCGATGGCGGTCAGGAAGTGCTCGGGGTCGTAGAAGTCGCGTGAAGCAACGTTCTCACCGGCGCGGGCCTGATTGATGCAGATAGCGCTGGAGAATGACAGGTACACGTCCCAGCCGGGGAAGTTGGCCTTGTAGTCGCTCACCACCTTGTCAAAGGTGTCGTAAGCCTGCTCCCAGGTAGAGCCGAAAGCCACCACGAGGATGACCTTGTTGCTCGACTTCTGCGAGTTCACGATGTTGTTGACAGCCACCTGGTAGCGGTCGTAGTTCGACTGGTTGTTGTTTGAATTGTTGTCGTCATCGTCGCTACCGCAGGCAGTGAACGACGCACAGACGATGCAGGCCATCATGGCCAGCATCAGATACTTAATCTTGTTCATTGTAATTAGAATTAAAATTAGACTTATATTTGTTTGTCAGTTTTTTGCCTTCATTCAGCCGGACAGTCAGCGATGCATAGACGGTGCGTCCGGGGCTGGTGGTGCCCAGGTGCAGTCCGTGCGGCGTACGGTCCACGTAGTCGAAGATGTTGTCCATGCCAGCCTCCAGACGCAGGGCCTTGCCCAGCTGATGGGTGGTTGACAGGCGCCACAGCTGGTAGCCTTTGCCGTCGCCGTCCAGCTGATAGTAGCGCTTGGTCGACATACGCCCGTAGAGGCCGACGCCCAGACGGTAGCTGCGGCTGAAGTCGTGATTCCAGGTGGCATACCAGTTGGCCTTGTGGTGCGCCATGCCGTCTATGGTGACGCGGCGCATCACGTCGTTCTCCGTGTCGTACTGGTTGGCTTGTGTGTCCAGATAGCTGTACGAGCCGCCTACGGTGAAGTGGCGTGTCTGATAGCGCAGTGTGACGTCCACGCCGTAGGTCTTGGCGTCCTCAATGTTCTGATATTGGCGCACGCGCTGCGGGTCGTACTGTACTACCAGGTCGCCGGGAGCCTGATTGGTTGGTATGGTTACCAGAGCTATCATGTCGTTCACCTTATTATAATAAGTAGAGACGGTCACGGTCAGCTGCCCGACGGTGTACTCGGCGCTCAGGCCGTAGTAGTTAGAGGTCTGGGCTTTCAGGTCGGTATTACCTAAGTAGAGGTAGACGCCGCTCATGTTGCGTATGTACTGGTAGTGCAACTCTTTGGGCGTCGGGGTCTTGTAACCCTGGCTCCACGTGGCACGCAGGCGCAGGTCGTGCAGCTTGAGCATGGCCGAGAGCTTAGGCGTCAGACGCGTGCCGAAGCCCTCGTTGCGGGTCAGACGCAGGCCCGCTGTCAGGTAGGCAGCTGTCCAATCGCCGCCCACCGTGCGCCACTCGTCCTGCACGTAAAGCGCTTGTGTGTTGTCGGTGGCCTTGCCCCCTTTGACGCGCATGGGAGCCTCCAGCCAGTCGTAGCGGTAGTCCAGTCCGGCGCTGAGCGTCTGGTCGTAGGGTAGGGTGAAGACACCCTTCAGTGTGACGTGTGTCATGCGCTGGTCGCTCTGCAGTTCCTTGTCGCCGGGGAAGTAGGGGTAATAGTTGGTGAAGCGTCCGTTCACGTAGCCATCGGTCAGCGTGGTGTCGGTGTAGGCGTAACGATAGGCGTGGCGCTTCCAGTCGGCATCCAGGGTGATATAGTCCGTGTCGCTCAGCTTCCACTTACCGCCAGCCGACAGGGACGCGTTGTTGTACTGCAGGTCGTAGGTCTTGACGTCTACGCCGGGGTGATGGCCGCTGGGACGGTAGATGCGTTTCCAGTAGACGGAGCCGTCGGCGTAGAGTTCCAGCTGAGGCAGCAGTTGGTAGGTCAGCCGTTTGGCCAGCTGCCAGTTGGTGTGTCGGTTAACGGTCTTGTTGCGCGAGTCCGTGATGTGGTATTCCGTCTGCGACGGTGCCTCCTCGCTGGTGTTCTGCCAGCCGTCAGCGTGTTGCAGCTGAAAGTTAGTGTAGCTCGATAACCGTCCGTAGTTCAGCGCAATACCATTGTGCTGGCGGATGTCACCATACGACCCGAAGCGGCTGGTGTTCTCAATCATGGCACCATGCTCGCGGTGCTTCTTGGTAATGATGTTGATGACGCCGGCTATGGCGTCGCTGCCGTAGAGCGCCGACGATGCTCCCTTCACGATTTCTATGCGCTCAATGTTGTGCGGGTCTATGAGTCCCAGGTCGTTCTCGCCGCCATTGTCGCCGTGCAGCCGTCGGCCGTCAATCAGTATCAGGACGTACGAGTTGCCCAGTCCGTTCATCTGCAGGTGTGACCCCATGTCGTTCTCATTGAAGTCGAACGAGGCCGTCAGTCCCGACAGGATGTCCTCTATCGAGCGGCCGGCATACTGCTGTAGCTGTCGTGCGTTGATGACCTCCGTCTGTACGGGCGCGTCTTTCAGCAGGTGCTGTGTGCCAGTGCCTGTTACCACAACCTCCTGAAGGGAGTCGCCTTGGAGTGTTGTCTGTGCCATCGACGTATGGACCAGGCACACGAGTGCCAGTCCCGTCATGAATGTCTGCTTCATAAGTCTTTTCTTTCTGCTACCGCATCTTCCTGTACGGTGCGTACTTT
>ERZ842401.2827-NODE-2827-length-22510-cov-17.447695_pt1 | contig 22510 bp, 21 predicted proteins | sample MGYA00521270_ERZ842401 | MGnify/ENA primary metagenome ERZ842401 (study PRJEB31892, sample SAMEA3878208) | bioreactor metagenome | biome: Moose rumen | place: Sweden | collected 2011-10 | study: EMG produced TPA metagenomics assembly of the PRJEB12797 data set...
GTATTATATATATATTATTATAATAATATATATATAATAACATTACAATCACCCCCACTACCCTACTTCAAAACTACCTTATGCAAGGTTGCAAGGTTGCAAGGTTTTGCCTGTGAAAAAAATTGTCCGATATTCTTTTTTGTTCAGAAACTTTTTGTATCTTTGTAGGCGAAAAAATAAGGAACCTATGAACAGTACACAGGTGTTGACACAGCAGATAGCCGAATACTTCAAGACGCAACCCGTCCTGAATTCAAACAAGGTAACCCAATCAGAATTATAAAAATCAAAAGAATAAAATAGCTTATGTACAAGACAGAAGGATTTTGGAACGTGACACCACGCATCAAGCGGCTGTCGTTCCCTCGCAGAGGCAAGTTTCAGGTTGACCTGCAAGATGGTCGCTCCATCGTGATGCCAATTTCTGCTTTCCCCTCGTTGAAACGTGTACCCGTCAAAGAGCGCGAGCATTGGTATCTGATGGGTGGTGGCGTGACTTGGGACAGTTGCCCTGAGGTGATTCACATTGAGCAGATTCTGGGCAATTACCTGAACTATGCTCATGAGAGACCAGAAGAGGGGTGTATGGGGTGAAGCTCAACAAACTCTATTACTTTATGCCTTATATTAAGGGTAAGGGCATTCGTGACCTGTATCAAATTATCGACAAATGGAACACATAATAAACTAAAAATCCTTTCAATTCATGGAGAGTTATCGACTATATAAATTTGTATTAGGTCCGAGTCACACGAAAGAGGGAGATTGGACGCAGTCAGGTGTTGTTGAGGCAACAGACTTGTCGAAAGCCCAAGAATCATTTGAAAGAATACTGAAAGACGTTTTCAAGAATGACAGGCGTTTGCCAATTGGCAAGGAGCCTGAGACAGGTAACAAAGTGTTACCAAACAGCATTTTAAGAAACAATAATAATGTAACCTTGCTCAAATTGCATAATCCGGGGATTGTCAATATATGGGAGTTAAGTGGGGCCAAAATCCCCAAAGATACTTTCCCGTATTCCTATATCGTAATAGACAATCGTCTTGGTATCGGACAATTAGCTATACAGAAGAATACTGACGCATGGACCGATCCTGATACTGTGGCAAAGCTACTTCAAGATAATCTGAATAGGATACTTAAAGACCAAGGAACGGGTTTGGAAATTGAAATACGGTATAAATATCTTCCAACGGAATTTTTTGATTACGTGAAACAGAAGGGGAACTGATAAACGATAAAGCCTATGGGCTGAGAGGAATAAAGAATTTAAACCATACATTGAACAATATTTCCCGATATTCTTTGTGAGTATCGGGATTTTTTTGTATCTTTGCCGTCGGTTCGGGGAGAAATCCGGACTATAATGAAGCATTCGCTATTATTTCGCGCATAGCCAAAAAGCCTCGCAAACTTTAAATGGTATAATAAGTAACGAAATAATATGTGACAGGTAGCTCGTTAGGGCTTCTGGTCCAGCTGTTAATAGTGGTGCACACGCTTTGGCGTGATGCATATACAGCTGGACAGGGGTACCAATGCGAGGCTTGCCTCTTGCTATGCGCAAAGTGCATCACGCTCTTTTTGTGCTATAGCGTGATTGATAGTTGATGCATAGAACCTAAAATTATCAATTGCTTATGGCAACATCTATTAAACTATCAAAGATTACAAAAGTTGACCTGCGTTCGTGTTGGCAAAACGAGGCCAGCGACTTCACGCCTTGGCTGGCTTCAGAAGAAAATATCGCACTTTTGGCTGATGCTCTTGGAATGAATGAACTGGAAGTGAAGTCTCAGGAGGAGCATGTTGGCCCATTCCGTGCAGACATACTATGTGTTGACCCTGGAACAGACAAATATGTGCTTATTGAGAACCAGCTGGAGAAGACCGACCACAATCACCTTGGACAAATACTGACTTATGCAGCAGGTTTGGATGCTGTTACAATCATCTGGATTGCTGAACATTTCACGGAAGAACATAGAGCAGCGATTGACTGGCTGAACCGTATTACTGATAAAGAGTTTAACTTCTTCGGTGTCGAGATAGAACTAATCAAGATTGGTGATAGCGCAGCCGCTCCCATGTTCAACGTGATAGCCAAGCCTAACGGATGGTCGAAGGATGTTCGAAGTTCATCGCAGAAATCGAATGAAGGACGTTCGGATTTGGAGAATTACCGCTATGAATTTTGGACAGCCTTCTGCGAGTATATGCGTAACCATCCTTCGAAGTTGTTCAAGACGCAATCGCCCACCTACAACCATTGGACGAACATTGCTATCGGAAGGAGCGGTATTCACATCAGCCTTCTGCTGAATACAGTTGAGAAGAAAATCACCATTCAACTCTACATGAAGGAGGATATTAACAAGGAGTTCTTCGATGAACTATATAAGCATAAGGAGGATGCGGAAACGGCTATTGGCCAACAGCTTGACTGGCGCAGACTTGATGGCAAGAAGGCTTCAAGCATAGACCTTTACAAGTATTGCAATCTATCAGACTCACACGAAGAACTATTTGCATGGTACAGGGAATATACTGAGAAGTTTATCAACTTCTTCAAACCCATCATCAAAAAACTGTAGGACACTATGGCAAATACTAATCTTGCAAATGCAAAGACTGCTAAGAATGACGAGTTCTACACACAGTACTCAGACATTCAGAAGGAGATGAATGCCTATCTAGAGTTTAATCCTGATGTATTTCGAGGAAAGACTGTTCTTCTGCCTTGTGATGATCCAGAGTGGAGCAACTTCACTAAGTTCTTTGCACAAAACTTTGAGTCGTTTGGGTTGAAGAAACTCATCTCTACAAGTTATGCTGTGGAGTCAAAGAGGATAAAGGACTGGCATCCTACGCTCTTTGAAACTGAAAGTCCTTACTATGATGCTGATAAGAGCAGAACTAATGGTAAAATATTCGTGTTAGATGAGGACATCAACGGTGACGGTCGATTCAATATTAATGACCTGCAATGGTCATATCTAAAGGGTGATGGCGATTTCCGTAGTGATGAGGTGAAAGCTCTGCGTGATGAAGCAGACATCATTATCACTAACCCTCCATTTTCATTGTTCAGAGAGTTTTTCGCATGGATAATGGAAGCAGGAAAACGATTCGTGTTAATATGTAACAAGAATTGTATTTCTTACAAAGAGGTTTTCCCATATATAAAAAACAATCTCATTTGGGTTGGGAGTACTCCTATGTCCAAGGATTTGTTATTTGAAGTGCCGAAAAGCATGGAAGAGGAATATAAAAAAAATGGAAAGGAGGGAAGTAATTATAAAATAGTCGATGGGAAGGTGTTTGGACGTTCGACAAGTATATGGATAACCAATATAGATCATGGTCGCCGTCACGAACCATTACCATTAATGACTATGGAGGACAACATCCTTTATTCTAAACATAAAGAGATACGTGGAAAAGGCTACAAGCATTACGAGAATTACGATGCTATTGATGTGCCATTTTATGATGCTATCCCTTCAGATTATAACGGAATGATTGGAGTTCCTCGTTCATTTCTCGATAAGTTCTGCCCAGACCAGTTTGAGATTATTGGTAATGCTGAAGGAGATTTGGGAAAAGAACTTGGCTTTAGGCCGTATCCACGTGAATTGAGAAAACTAAACAAAAGTCTTAGGGATGGTCAGCCTTATTTTTTTGATGAAAATGGTGTTCCCCAAAAGCCTTTTGGTAGAATTATTATCCGCAAAAAACAATAGCTATGCAAACAACGTTACTGACAGACCTAACGGTCAAAGAAATATGCGAAGGCTTTGTCTATAATCAGTTGGAAGGCAAAGGCCTGTTTGGGTGGTCTGGCAAGCTAACCATCCAGCCAGAGTATCAGCGCAACTATCTCTATGCAGAGAACGATGGTAAGAAGGAAGCGGCGGTTATTGATAGTATGTTGAAAGGTTATCCCATAGGACTTATCTATTTCAATGAGCCAGAACCAGGCAGATACGAGATTCTCGACGGCCAACAGCGCATAACCAGTATTGGCCGCTTTGTCACGGAAAAATTCGCCATCAAGGACAAGTTCGGAATGGAGCAATATTTCACAGGTTTAACAGATGAGGAAAAAGAAAAGATACTCTCTTACAAGTTACTCATCTACGTGTGCAATGGCCCAGAGAAAGAAATCAAGGAATGGTTTGAGACAATTAATATTGCCGGTGTGCCACTGAACAAACAGGAATTACTCAATGCCACTTATTCAGGGCCATTCGTTACTGAAGCAAAACGAGTATTTAGCAATTCACGTAGTCCACAACTACAAAAGTGGAGTAGTTACATCAAAGGTAGCGCAAACCGTCAGGACATCCTACACACAGCATTAGCATGGGTAGCAAAAGGCGAGGACAACATTGGAGGCTATATGAGCCTACACCGTCAGGATGACGACATTGAGGAACTGAAGACTTATTTCGACACCGTGATAGAATGGGCAAAGACTCTCTTCGGAGAAACAAAGGATGAAATGCGTGGTTTGGAATGGGGAGCTTTCTATGAGCAATACCATACTAATTCATATAGCCCTCTCATGCTTCAACAACGGGTTAACGACCTATATGCTGACGAGTACGTGACCAACAAGCGAGGCATCTTCGAATATTTGCTTGGTGGAGAAACCGACCAGCGTTTGCTGAACATTCGCATATTCGAGGATAGTGTAAAGAAAACGGTGTATGCCCGTCAGACTAACGAAGCACAAGCGCAGGGCATTTCTAACTGTCCTGAGTGCGCCAAAGGTCACGACAACGTACGCACAAAGATCTACAAGTTCAACGAAATGGACGCAGACCATGTATCTGCCTGGAGCAAAGGTGGCGCAACGGACATAAGCAATTGCCAGATGTTATGCAGGTCTCATAACAGGATGAAAGGAAACAAGTAGTTCGACAAGCATACTATACCCCCTGTTTCTTATTAGGAGCAGGGGGATATTTTTTTCTATAGAGTTCTATCCATCTCTGTAAATCTTCTTTCCTTTCAGGAGTTAACAAGCCAGCTCCCGACATATGATTTTCAACCTTGAAAGCAAATTCAGTTAGTGAGATACCAAGTCGATTACAAATAACGACTAATTCTATGATACTTAACCTTCCCTTACCGTTTTCTATTCTAGAATACTGTTCCTGACTTAGGCCTATACATTGGGAAATACATTCTTGTGATATTTTCCACTTCTTATTATGACGTTCATTTTTAAGAACGTCACCTACGACTTTCATTATTTTTTTATTTGCTACTTTGTTCATTTCGGTTACAAAGATAAAGATTTTTATTTAATTTTATGCATATAGCGCATAATTTTGAACGCGGTAAACCTGAGACAGCCTATTGCCCTTGATTTGAAGAAGCATAAAAGCGACCTTCAAATCATATGACAAAGAAAAAAACAAAGAAACAGCGCAGTGGCAAACGCGAAAAGCAGCGCCACCCATTCCGCAAGGAAACAAGAATGATTGAGCTGTTACAAAGTAACAGCTACAGAGATCTCAAGTCTCTTCTTCAGCAATTAAAACCTTACTTGCTGGATAAGAACATTAATTACTTGAACGTCAATCGACTATACTTTGATTTACAGAAGATAGTCGGAGTACGGGAATATATATACGCGGAGCTCAGGTTATTCTTCAAAAGAGTCAGGGAGAAGGATGGATTGAGATGCAGACAATCATACTTCTTTCGCTATCTGGCAGATCCCGAACATTGTAATTTAGGGGTCAAGGAAAGCTCTATAAAAGCAATTCTGAATCAATAAGTTACAGTCATTATTTAACATATATTTAGTAAGATGGTTTAGTTCCAACCAATTGGGTAGTTTGGGAAAGTATGATACCTTTGCACCGAGCAATTCAGAAATGTATTAAACTCATGCGATCTTTGATGTTCTTCATTTTGATTTGTTGGCGTGACGACGCCAAAAGACCAGCGGTTTCTGTTTGTGAAAATCGAAACCTATCTCTCTTAACTATGAAGGAGGTTCGGCCGAACTTCTAGACCTCCTTCTTTCCTTAAAGCGAATAAACCAACTATATACATATTTATTATATGGATATGTTTTTTCATAGGTCTGCGACCCAACACTATGGGGAGCGACCTGACTCTCTTGAAGAGCTAAGAAACACCATGATAGATGGTGTAAGTGTTGAACCGCGCAAAAGTGTAAAGACGAAAGTCAATACACATATTGCCAACCAGATTGACAGAATCGAGATTGACTCTTTCGCGCTCAGTCTGCTGGAGGATACTTTCCCAATCTGGATGCCCAAAGGTCTCCAAAGAGAACTGAAGGAAAGTTTGCGTGGTTATAGTGAGGACGCTGCCCTCTGGGTTGCTGAAAGCCTCATGGACTGCTACAACGGTCAGGCCCTCGCCACAACTGGCATCAAGCATATTGATGATATGTTGTGGGTACTCTACTCGAAGATTCTAAAGGTCGCCCGTGAAAAAGGCGTTAGAATTGCTAATCACTATTAAGTTTAAACCGGTGGGGATGCAAGACAATCTCCTGTGTCCCCACCTTAAAACTAAAACAAAAAGATTATATTTTATGGACAAAACAATATTTGTAGATGGCCACGCTGCCATCACCATCAACGAGTCAAAAAAAGTACTTAACGCTCAGTTCCTTCCCGACAACCAAGATGCCCTCATTTTGGAACAGTCTGGCGTAACCCACGGGCAGATGCAACTGTTTCGTAACGGGAGCATGGACTACGTTGCCTGCAAGCCCAGGCGTCGTGCTAACTCCACGTTGCTCCGCAAGGTGGCTCACGGCCGATTGTCGGCAACCAAAGACGGCGCGACCCAGCTGACGCTGAAGGTGTTTGCCTCGGAGGGCATCGACTGGCAGCGCGTCTTCGTGACCGAGCCTATTGAGACGCTCACGCCGCTGATAGGCAAGGGCCGCATGCGCGAGATACTGCAGGGACTGTTGAACCGTTTGGATGCCGATGACTATGCAACAGTTTGAGATGTCGTATTTCTGCCCGCCCATCACCAACAAGGTACCGTCGCGCACGGTCACCTTGCTGGAGGTGGCAAGGCTCATCAGCAGCGAGGCGCTAAGGCCGCAGACCGAGACGCTGCGCAGCATCAGCGACAAGGCCGAGGCGCGCGCCTACAAGGGCCGCTGCCTGCCCTACGTGACGCCCAGCGGCGTGTTCACCTATTGCAACGACCAGTCGCTGGTGAGCCACTCTAACGCCCTCTGCATCGACCTGGACCATGTGAAGGACGTGGCACTCATCCGGCAGCTGCTCGTCGCTGACCGCCACTTCGTGACGCTGCTCAGCTTCCGCTCACCAAGCGGCGACGGGCTGAAGTGGTTCCTGCTGATGGACCTTTCAGCAGCTGACCACCGCACGTGGTTCCAGGCTGTGAGGAACTACCTGCTGGCCACCTACAAGGACCTGACCAAGGAGAATGTCGATTCGCACGTCGGCAACCTGTCAAGGGCCTGCTTCCTGTGTTACGACCCTGAGGTCTATGTGGGTACGGCTGAAATCCACGTCATGCCAGCGTTCGACCCCGTAGCGTGGGCAGCCAAGACGGCCGAACCGGCGAAGAAGCCAGCAGCCGCCAAGCGTCAGACAGGCGTGACGGGCCAGCCGCTGCACCCTGTGGAGGAACTGGCCAAGGCGAAGGCAGTAGTGCGCGAACTGCTGCAACGTGGAGCCAACATTGCCGACGCGTATGGCGACTACCTGAAGCTGGGCTTCAGCCTGGCCAGCGGCCTGGGCAGCGAGGGACACGACCTGTACCACCAGCTGTGCAGCCAGAGCCCGAAGTACAACGAGGCCGACTGCGAACGCAAGTGGCAGGAGTGCATCAGCAAGTCAGACGGGCGCACCACGCTGGCCACGTTCTACAGCATGGCCAAGCAGGCGGGCATCGACCTGAGCCGCATTTCAAGAGAGTTTAAACCAGAAACCATTTATCATTTTTAGCACTATGAACACTATGGCAAACAAGACAAAGACAAATGCCGTCAAGGCCAGCAACGTGTCAGTAGATTACCGTCTGCTGCCACCTGCGCTGAAGGCTACGCTGAAGCCCTACCCCGAGGACTTCCACATGCCCATACTGGCGGGACTGATGCCTGCGCTGGCTGCGCTGGCCGACGGGGTGACCTACGAGTATTGTAACGGAAAGCTGCACCACATGGCGCTCTTCGCCTTCATACTGGGTGAGCAGAGCGACAACAAGAGCGTCATAGACGACGTGGTGGGACTCTGGATCAAGCCGTTGCGCGAGGAGGACCAGCTGGTCAGGGAGCAGGAAGAGGCTGCCATGCGCCAGAACCGCACGCGCAAGGCCAACGAGCGCGGACAGGAGGCTCCCAGCGGCTGCGTGCGCACCGTGCCCATCACCATCTCGGTGGCCAAGCTGCTGCAACGTCAGATTAACGCCAAGGGCCACAGCCTGTACAGCGTGGAACCCGAGGCCGACACGCTGCTCAAGACCAACGGAGCCGGCAGCTGGAGTGCCAAGTACGACATCTACCGTAAGGCATGGGACCACTCACTCTTCGGCCAGGACTACATGTCGCTCAACTCGCAGTCGGGCAACGTAGAGGCCTTCTATTCGTGGACCATCTGCGGACAGGCCTGCTCGTTCCTGAAGATGTTCGGCAGCGAGAACGCCACCAACGGGCTGTCGTCGAGAACCATCCCCGCCGAAATGCCCGACAACTCGTTCCGCAAGATGCCCAAGTTCAAGAAGGTGACCGACGCGGACCTGCAGCAGATTGAGCAGGGCATCAGGACGCTGCGTGAGGCCACAGGCTTCAAGGCTACTCCGCGGCTGAACAGGGCCATTGACCTATGGGTGGAGCAGAAACGGTTGGAGGCAGCTCCCCGTCTGGACAAGATCAAGGACATCTTCCGCCGCCGTGCTGCCGTCATCGGCTTCCGTTGTGGGGTGATTTTCATGCTCCTGGTGGGCAAGGAGTCGAACGCCTGCATAGACTTTGCGCTGGCGATGGCCGAGTTTACGCTCCAGAACCAGTGCCGCCTCTTCGGGCCGCTGCTGAAGGTGCAGAACGACAAGGTGCGCGACCGCATGCCTGTGGCTACACCTAACGAGAACGTGCTACAGCAGCTGCCCTCACCCTTCACCATTGAAGACCTCCGTAAGCTGAAGGGCAACGACTATGCCGACAGTTCGCTCTACTCCATCATCAGCCGCTGGAAGGCGGAGGGCTGGGTAGAGAAAAGGGATAAGGGCAGTTGGGTGAAGACCTCGCAGACCTAAAGACCTCGCAGACCTAAAAACCTTGCAACCTTGCAACCTTGCAACCTTGCATAAGGCCTTTTTCAGAAAAACCTCCTCTGTTCAGGGGAGGCTTTTTTTGTCACCCGAACAGAGGTCTGACGAGTGCGTAGGCGTAGGTCAGCACGAGCACAACGAGGGGCACCCAGATGGTGCGGTGCTCGTAGCCGGACGAGGTGTAGCGGTCGGAGGTGTTACGGCGTACGGGGCTCATTCGGGCCTGCACGCGGCAGTAGAGCTGATAGACGGCCACAGCCACCAGCGCTCCCCAAAGGAGCCCTACGGTGATGTCGCCCGGATAATGCACACCTAAGTAGAGGCGCGTCCAGCAGTTGACCAGCGAGTAGAACACCACGAGGGCTACCGTCAGCTGGCGGCTGCGGACGAGCTGGCTGAAGAAGAGGGCTATGCTGAACGTGTTGGAGGCGTGGGCAGAGAAGAAACCGTAATTGCCGCCACGATAGCCGTCAACCACATCGACCAGCGAGCCTATCTGCGGGTCGTGGGTGGGACGCCAGCGGGCCACGAGGGGCTTGACAATCTCGTCGTCAACCGTTCCGGCCAGCAGCACGCAGAGGGCGGCACAGCCGACGATGAGCAGCACGCTCTTCCAGTTGACGTTGTTCTTGATGACGACGAAGAGCAGCGCCAGGTAGAGCGGCACCCAGGTAAAGGCATTAGTGAGCGTCAGCACCACCCCGTCCAGATATACCGAGTCGCTGCCGTTCAGCATCAAGAGCAGCTGCTTGTCGAATTGTATCAGTTCTTCCATAGTCTTCTTTTTTTTAATGAGTAATTAGTAATGAGTAATTAGTAATTATGATTTCCGGGCAAGCCATTGCCTGCCTTAGTTCCCGCCTTTATGTGGTAATCATAATTACTCATTACTCATTACTCATTACTAATTACTAATTATTCAAATAACTTCCAGCGCCTTCACGTCCATCCAGCCCTCCTTGCCGTCGGGCAGCCGTACGGCCTTCCAGTCGGTCATGGAGTCGTCGGTTATCTCCACCTTCGTGCCCTCGTGCAGACGGAAGAGGTCGGTACCGTTAGCGGCGGGCGTGCTCTTGACGCTGGTCTCTGAGGCTATGACGACAGCCGCCGTACGACGGGTGAGCGTCTGCTTCTGCTGCCACGCAAAGAGGTTGGCGGCGAGGAAGAAGAACACCATGAAGAGGGCTCCGAAGAAACCGAGCTTCTGCAGCGCCACACGCTGTGAGAACAGATAGACCAGGAAGAGCACCACGCCCAAGGTGAGTGCCACGAGAGCCAGCCAGGCCCAGGCATCAACGCCCATCATGTTGACTAACGAGCGGTACCAGCTGACCAGGAAGAAGTCGGCTGATGGCGACAGCTTGTCGGTGGTCTTCTGGCGGGCCAGCTGCAGGTTGTGGCGAATGTCGGCATCGCCGGGTGAGAGCAGCAGGGCACGCTCGTAGTTGATGATGGCGCGCGTGTAATTATCAGAGCGGTAGTAGGCGTTGCCCAGGTTATAGTAGAGGTCGGCACTCACGCCATCCTTCAGCAGTCCCTCATACTGCCTGACAGCCTCCTGATAGTGCTGCTGCGCGTAGGCGCTGTCGGCCTCGGCCTTGCTAAAGGCGTGGGCAGCCAGAGGCATGAGCAGGGCCAGTAGCAGTATGCTGAGGGTCTTGGCTGTGTGTTGATGTTTTCCTTTCATAGTCTCGTCAATTCGTGTAATGGCCGTCATAGCAGCCTCGAAGGTCTTGCCCATGTTGCCCTTGGCGTCGCCGGGAGCATAGCGCTCAAACTCGCACTCGTCGAGGGCGCTGATGAAGAGGCCTACCGTCTGTTCGTCAACGTGGCGCTCAGAGAGCAGCTGGCTGACATTTTCGCGCGAGAGCTGCTCGACGGGAATGTTGAGCTTGTCGCCCACATAGCCCCACAGGGCGCGCAGCACCTCATCGTAGAACTCGCCCGAGCGTCCGGTCTGCATGAGCTTGTTGGCCTGCTTCAGGCGGCGCGTAGCCACCTTGTTGGCCTTCTTGCCGCGCATCTTGCCGATGTTGGCATTATCGATGGCCCGCTGGCGGAAGACCACGAAGAGCGTGACGAACGTCAGGGCGAGCAGCACAAGGGCCACCCAGTAGGCCGTTGAGCCGAAGAAGTAGTCGCCCAGCTGGCGCAGGCGGGTGTCGCCCGTCTTAATGTAGCGTATGTCGTTGTTGAGTTGCTCAATGTCCTGCTGGTTCGAGTAGTTGCTCATGCTGCCTTGTCCGCTGCCCTTGGCTACGTTCAGGCGGAAGCCTTCGGTCTTGAGCGTCTTGTAGGCGTTGTCGCGCGTGTCGTAGTACGTGAACTCAACGGGCGGTATGTCGTAGGTGCCCTGATGGCGCGGAACGGCCAGGTACTCCCACGTAATGCTGCCCTCAATGCCGTTGGAGGTCAGCTTCGTCTTGTCGTTCTGCTTGGCGTCGTACTTGTCGAAGTCCTGCGGGAACTGCACGACGGGCTCCTTGAGCAGCTTCATGTTACCGGCTCCGCTGACGGTAATGCGCAGGGTGACGGGGTCGTTGGCCTTCACGTCGGTATTGTCGATGGTGGCCTTCACGGAGTACTGCCCCACTCCACCCGAGAAGTTGGCGGGTCGCTCGGGCAGCGGCAGCACCTCGACGGAGAGTCCGGGAGCCTTGATCTGCTTCTTCACCTCCACGTAGCCCGAGCCGCCGTTAAAGAACGCCTCGAAGGGGTCAACGTCGCGATTAGCCTGTACGACGGTTCCCTCGAAGGTAATGCTGGGAATGTCGAGCTTGCCCGTCATCTGCGGGAACATGACGTACTGGCTCCACGTTACCGTACGGTAGGGACGGCCGTTGACCCGCTCTACCGAGAAATTCTTCTGCTGCGGAAGCGGAATCTCCTGTGTGTAGAAGCTCTTCAGGTCGGGCATCTTGCCGTTCAGCTGGGTCAGGTCAACGAGCGTATAGACCTTATAGGTCAGCATGATGGGCTCCTGCTCGTGGACGCGGCTCTTGTTGGCGCTCACCTTGATGAAGAGGTCACTGCCCGAAATGGGCGTGCCGGCAGAGCGCATGCCGCCTGAGGGCTGGCGTTGCTGGGCACCCGAGCCGCCATTATTGGAGTGAGCCTGTCCTGACACCTTGACGTGCAGGGCGTTCGACGTAATCTGCTTGCCGTTGACCGTAGCGCGTGCGGGCGGAATGGTGAACGTTCCGTTGGCCGTAGCACTCAGTATGTAGGTATAGGTGATGGACGACGAGCTGGTAGTGTGGCCGTTCACCATCTGGAAGCTGGACTGGCGCGACGTGCTGGGGCCCATCAGTATTTCAAGTTCTGAGGGAATGTTGCCAGCCCTGAACCCCTCCACGTCCTGCGTGTTGACGGTATAGGTCAGCCGGAACTGCTCGCCTACGGCTACCTGCGACGGAGCGCTGCCCGTAATAGTTTGCGCTAATGAAATGAGAAATGAGAAATGAGAAATGAGAAATGCCATGAGCACTTTCATTACCCATTCTTTTTTTCTCCTTCCGATTCCATGATATATCGTTAAATTCATTCCTTCATTATTCATTTTCGTTTCTCATTTGTCATTTCTCATTTATCATTTAGGCCATAAGCCGCTTTACCAGTTCTTCTGCAGACGGCGGCGTCCCTGCTGGCGCTGCTGTTCCTGCATGCGCTTCTGCGTCTGACGCTCCTGCTGGAGGGCGGCGTTCAAGAGCTGCTCGGCATTGTCCTTGCTCATCTGAGGCTTGTCCTGCTGCTGCTCCTCCTTCTTCTGCTCTTCCTTCTTTTGCTGTTGCTGCTGTTGTTGCTGGTCCTGCTTGTCGTCCTTATTCTTGTCGTCGTTACCGCCGCCGCCACCTTGTGGCTGGTTCTTCATCTGACGCTTGCAGAGCTCCAGGTTGTAGCGTGTCTGGTCGTCGTGCGGATAGATTCTGAGGGCCTCCTTGTAGGCTGCAATAGCGTCCTTGAACATCTGGCGGGTCTGGCAGATGACACCAATATTATGGTAGGCCAGATACTTGCGTTGCGGGTTCGTCTCTAACTTGGCCGCCTTCTGGAACTCCTCAACGGCAGCCGAGTCTTTCTTCTGCGCCAGAAGGGCGTTACCCAGGTTGTAGGTAGCCTGCGGGTTGTTCTGGTTAGCCGCCAGCGCCTTGCGGTAGAGCACTTCGGCATCAGCATACTGACCGTTGCGGAACAGCTTGTTGCCCTGCCGGACGTACTTACGGTCAGCCTGCGCCACAGCGGCCACAGAGACCATTACGAGCACGAGCAGCATGGCGGCCTTACGGCTGCGGAAGAGGTGCAGGTTCTTGAAGAGCGGGTTCTTACGCTCCAGCAGCACCACCTCGAGCACCAGCAGCAACAGGGCGGCCAGCGCAAACCAGACGAAGTACTCGTCGTAGCTGTTATACACTTCGGCTGATATCTCTTTCTTCGACAGCTTGTCCAGTTCGCTGTTCAGCTGCTCCTGGGCGGCATAGCCGTTCTCCACGTGGATGTAGGCTCCCCCACCCGCCTGGGCTATCTGCCGGCACATGTCCTCGTTAAGGGCCGACATGACGGTGTTGCCCGTCTCATCGAACATATACTTGCCCGTAGAGGGGTCAGGAATGGGTGCACCACCCGTTGAGCCTACGCCCAGTACATAGACGCGCATACCACGCTTCTTGGCATCCTCGGCTGCTTCTACGGCACCGCCCTCGTGGTCCTCACCATCGGTAATGACGATGATGGCCTTGCCCACCTGTTCGTCCTGGCTGAAGCTGTGTTCGGCCATATCGATAGCGGCGGCAATGTCGGTTCCCTGCGTACCAATCATGGAGGGGTCGATACTGCTGAGGAACATCTTTGCCGACACGTAGTCGCTCGTCATGGGCAGCTGCACAAAGGCGTCGCCGGCAAAGACGATGAGTCCTATCTTGTCGTTCGAGAACTTGTCAACCAGGTTCTCAACCATCATCTTCGAACGGTCCAGACGACTCGGCGTCACGTCCTGCGCACGCATGGAGTTAGAGATGTCCATAGCGATGATGGTCTCTATGCCCTTACGCTTCTCGGTTTTCGTGCCCGAGCCCCAATGCGGACGGGCAAAGGCCACGATGAGCAGCGTGAGTGCACCCAGCAGCAATCCGTACTTCACCATAGCCCGCCAGCGTGACACGTCGGGCATGAGCAGCTTTACAAGCTCTGGGTCGCCAAACTTACGCAACTTGTGCTTCTGACGCAAGTGCATCAGAAACCAAAGGGCTGCCAGCAGCGGAACGAGCAGCAACAGCCACAGGTAGGCGGGGTCTTCAAAATATCTGTTCATGACGGTATTCTCCTAAATATTGTAACACGCAGCAGCAACTCAAGCAGCAGCAGCAGAATGGCCGCAAGGGCAAACGGCTGGTAGGCCTCGTAGCGCTTGCTGTACTTCTTGACGTTGAGCTTCGTCTTCTCCAACTGGTCTATCTCCTTGTATATCTGCTGCAGCTCGCGGGTGTTGGTAGCGCGGAAGAACTTGCCGTCGGTAGCATTCGAGATGTCGTTGAGCGTCTTCGTGTCTATCTCTACAGGCAGGTTCACATACTGCACACCTCCGCCCATAGGCATCGGGTAACGGGCGGTTCCGTTGGTTCCGGCTCCGATGGTATAGACGCGAATGCCCAGGCTCTTGGCTATCTCGGCGGCCGTCATAGGCGATATGTCGCCCATGTTGTTGGAACCGTCGGTCAGCAGAATGACCACCTTGCTCTTGGCCTTCGAATCCTTCAGGCGGGCTACAGCATTGGCCAGACCCATTCCGATGGCCGTTCCGTCCTGTATCAGTCCGCGGGCGGCTATATCGGCCCGTACGCCGTGCAGCAGGTTGAGCAGCGACGCGTGGTCGATGGTCATAGGACACTGGGTGAACGACTCGCCGGCAAAGATGGTCAGGCCGATATTGTCGTTCGGGCGGTCCACAATAAACTCAGCAGCTACCTTCTTGGCAGCCTCTATGCGGTTGGGCGTCAGGTCTTCAGCCAGCATCGAGGTAGAGACGTCCATAGCCAGCATGATGTCGATGCCCTCTACGGTCTTGTCTTTCCACGAGTTGCTGGTCTGCGGACGTGCCAAGACAATCACGATGAGCACGAAGACCGCCAGACGCAACAGCAGCTGCAGCGGCATGAGTGCCACCTTCCAGCTGCGCGGGGCATAGCGGTACGCGTTGGTATCGCTCATCCGCATGGTCGGCTCGCTCTTTTTCCTGAACATCAGATACCATATTATATAAGGTATCAGCAGCAGGAGCAGAAAGAAGAATCCTTTATTTACAAATTCCATAAAATTTCAAATCTCAAATCTCAAACCTCAAATCATCAGCTGCCAGGTGCCGTAGGCGACGTACGCCAGCAGCAACAGACAGGCAACAGCTATCAGGCCTATCACTATCTTCAGCAGGCGGCGCGTCTTCTGCGAACGGAGGTCTTCCTCCGACAGCTGCGGACGCAGCACCTCTTCGGTAGGCAGGTTCTCGGCCTTCGTGCTGTTGATGAACTCTACGGCATTGACAAGGTTCATGTCGTTCTCGTTCAGCATGGTAGAGTACTTGGCAAACTTCACCAGGTCGGCAGTCTGGAACAGGCCGCGCAGCTCGTCGAGCGCCTTCTGGTCACCTTGCTGGGTCAGACGGTCAATAATCTCAGAACTGGTCATCTCCATAGCCGAGAAACCGTAGCGCTCCTCTATGTAGCGGCGAATGGTGTCGGTCAGCTTCGTGTAGTACTCCTTCTGGTTCTCGCTCGTCACCATCTTCTCGGCCTTAATCTGCTCTATCTCCTTCATAGCCTTCTGGTGCGGCAGCAGCTTCTTCACCACCCGTACGTAGGTAATGATGGGTTTGTTGTCGCGCAGACGCAGATAGAGGTAGTAACCCAAGGCCATCAGCACTAACAGCAGCACGGAGAGCCAGAACAGCGGGGCCCACTCGCTCCAGAGGAACGGGTTGTCCTGCACGTCCTTGGGACCGTAGAATTTCTCATAGTGAGTGGTATCTACCTCTATGCCTATCACCTTCAGCGCCAGACTCTTGCTCTTGACCGTGTCGCCGTTGACCAGTACCGGGAACGGCGGCAGGTAATACAGGTTCTCGTCGAACGACGTCAGCGTGAGCACCTGAACGTTGGGCTCAGGCTGCTGGGCCTCGAGAAACTCCACACCAGGCACTAACTGCTGTGTGCGCTGGTACTTAGGGAACACAATCTGTGCGCCGTCAGGAGCGGTAACGGTCAGCGTCACGTGCACCTGCTCACCCATCAGCATCTCGATGGAGTCAATACGTGCCTCGACGCTTTGAGCCTTTCCCAGTACGACGTGCAGGGCCAGTATTAATAGGAGCGTTATCTTTTTCATTAGCTTCGTTGTTTAAATAGCAGCAGCAGAGACTTCACAAAATCCTCGTTAGTGGCTATGCTCACGTGGTCAACGTTGCTCTTGTTGAATGTCTCGGTCAGCAGAGACTGACGCCTCAGGAAGTACTGCGTGTGAGCCTGACGCAGACGGCTGCTGCTGGTGTCAATATACTGTTCGTGGCCTGTCTCAGCATCCACCACACGCATCAGACCGATGTCAGGCAAGGTCTTGGCACGCTGGTCATAGACCTGAATGGCTACTACGTCGTGCTTGCGGTTGCAGATGGTGAGCGGCTGCAGAAAGTCCTGATTGTCGTAGAAATCGCTCAGCACGAAGGCCGTACAGCGACGTTTGGCCACGCTCGTCATGAACTCAAGGGCGCCACGCACGTCGGTACGCCGGCTCTCGGGCGTAAAGTCGAGCAGCTCACGGATAATGTAGAGTATGTGCTTGCGGCCCTTCTTGGGCGGGATGTACTTCTCAATACGGTCGGAGAAGAACACCACACCTATCTTATCGTTATTCTGAATGGCCGAAAAGGCAAGCGTGGCAGCTATCTCGGTCACCATGTCGCGCTTCATCTGGCGTTGAGTGCCAAAGTCCAGACTGCCGCTCACGTCAATGAGCAGCATGACGGTCAGTTCGCGCTCCTCTTCAAACACCTTCACATAAGGGCGGTGGAAGCGGGCTGTCACGTTCCAGTCGATGTCGCGCACGTCGTCGCCAAACTGATACTCACGCACCTCTGAGAAGGCCATACCGCGTCCCTTGAAGGCCGAATGGTATTGACCGGCAAAGATGTTGGAGCTCAGGCCACGTGCCTTGATCTCTATCTTACGGACTTTCTTGATGATCTCGCTTGTCTCCATCATAAAAACTCCTAATTCCTAACTCCTAACTCATCAAGGAACTTCTACTTTATTAATAATCTTAGAAACAATTTCCTCGCTCGTCACGTTTGATGCCTCTGCCTCGTAGGTCAGGCCAATACGGTGACGCAGCACGTCGTGAGCTACGGCACGAACATCTTCGGGAACCACATAGCCGCGACGCTTGATGAACGCAAATGCACGACTGGCCTTTGCCAGATTGATGGAAGCACGAGGAGAGCCGCCGAAGGAAATCATGTTCTTCATGTCCTTCAGTCCGTAGCGGTCAGGATAACGGGTGGCGAAGACGATGTCAGCTATGTATTGTTCAATCTTCTCGTCGATGTAAACCTCACGCACCACACTACGGGCACGCAGAATGTCGTCGGCTGTTGTAACGGGCGTTACCGTAGGCAGGGCACCCTGAATGTTCTCGCGGATAATCTTCTTCTCCTCATCCAACGTGGGATAGTCAATGACCACCTTCATCATGAAACGGTCGGTCTGAGCCTCAGGAAGCGGATAGGTTCCCTCCTGCTCTATGGGGTTCTGCGTAGCCATAACGAGGAAGGGTTTGGGCAAATCGAAGGTCTCGCTACCTATGGTGACCTGTTTCTCCTGCATGGCCTCCAGCAAAGCACTCTGTACCTTTGCAGGAGCACGGTTGATTTCGTCGGCCAACACGAAGTTTGCGAAGACAGGACCCTTCTTCACCTGGAAGCGCTCGTCCTTCTGCGAATAAATCATGGTACCGATAACGTCGGCAGGCAACAGGTCGGGCGTAAACTGTATGCGCGAATACTTCGCGTCTATAAGTTGTGCTAACGTCTTAATGGCCAGCGTCTTTGCCAGACCCGGCACACCTTCCAGAAGAATGTGGCCGTCACTCAGTAACGAGATGAGTAACGTGTCAACCAAATGTTTCTGTCCTACGATGACGCGGTCCATGCCCGTCGTCAGGTTAGTAACGAAAGAGCTCTGCTGCTCAATTCGCATATTCAGTTCTCTAATGTCAATAGCTTCTGCCATAATTATTTTACTATTTACGTTTGATTTCAGGGTGCAAAAGTACGCAATTTGCCCGTTAAACAAGCAAATTGCGTATGTAATAAATATTAAATCATCTAAAAGTCTTTAAAGCTTCTTCTTTTTCTTCTTCCATTCCAGCTTGGGAATCTTGATGGTCTGACCCGCCTTTAATTCTGTGTTCGACTTGATGCCATTATAAACTTCAATGTAGCATTCCATACCAGCTCCCAGCGTACGCTTGGCTATACGGGCTGTGGTCTCACCAGGACGGACGGTTACCGTAAAGTCGTCACCAACAATACGATAGGCACCATGCTTCACACGCGCATCCATAGCAGCATACTTGTCTTCGGCGGCAGGCTTGGGTGTCTCTGCCTTTGCGGGTGCTGGTGTCTCTACTTTCTGTTCTGCAGGCTGCTCTTCTGGCTTCGTTACCGCAGGTTGCGACAAGGTGTCGGGCGTATCCTCCACCACGCTTATGCTGTTGGTAGCTGTTGTGTCAGCGGGTGATAAACAGGTACTGTCGGGAGTAACTTCCACTACACTCTCAGTAGATTTGCGTCCTTCTTGCAACCCGATATAAAAGCCCAAGGCAACTCCCAATGTAAAGAGTAGCACCAGACCAAGGGTATAATAGAAATAACGCCAGCCTCCTTTTGCATCTTTCTTTAAGTAATTGCCTGACCGTTCGGTTGGAATCGGGTCGAGCCTCCTATGCTCATGATGGTGTTCTTGATGTGAAGCGAGTTTAACTGGAGTTTCAGGTTCAGGCTCAGGTTCTGGCTCCGCAACAGGTTCTGGTTCAGGCTCGGGTTCCTGTTCTACAACAGGCTCAGGTTCCACAACTGGCTCTGGCTCAGGTTCCACAACTGGTTCGGGCTCGGGTTCCTGTTCTACGACAGGTTCCGGTTCTGGTTCATCTGTCAGCTTAGTCACAGGTGCTGGCTCAGTCGGGACATCTTCAAAGTCAACGCCCTCGTTAAGCACTACCGTCTCAAACTGCGAGAAAGGCTTGTTGACCAACTCCTTCATCGTAGCATCAGGAGTAAACGTTATCTTGTCGTGACCGGCTATCAGCACACGCTCACCAGTTGAAACGCTCACACTCTCGCGGGCACCAACCTCAATAATCTTAAACGTGCCCAGTCCGCGCACCTTCACCTGCTGGTCGCGCAACAGCCCGTCACGAATAACACTAAACATTGCTGCCGCGAAATGCTCAGCCTCGCGAGCCCCCAGTCCGTTCTTGTCAACCAGAATGTGGGATATATCCTGTATTGTCTTCTTGTCCATCAGTCTTGCCCTCCACTCTTTAGTTGGTCTTTCCACGTCGTACTGGGCTTGAAACCAAGCACGAGCTTCGGCGGCACAAGCATGCGCTGGCCGGTTGACGGATTCACCATAATTCGCTCCATCTTCTTCTTCACTTCGAACGTGCCAAAGGCGGGAACCAGTACGGCATTGTCCTCCAGAAAACTATCACTCATGGCGTTCACCAAGTTCTCAACCAGTCGCTGGGTGTCGCTGGCTTTGTAGCCCATACGGGTGGATAGCTCGCTAATAAATTCCTTGTTATTCATATCTGTCAGATAAGTGTTGTTCCGTATAAGTCAAACTCTTCTGAGTCTGTAAACTTAACGTCGTAAAAATGTCCGATTTCTAATGGTTCTGAGTCTGGTATCAGTACTTCCGGATCTACTTCGGGCGAGCAGAACTCCGTACGTCCGATAAAGTAGTTGCCCTCGCGGCGGTCAATGATGACACGCATCACCTTTCCAACCTTTTCTGCTTCCAGCTCAGCTGATATTTGCTGCTGAATACGCATCAAGCGGTCCAGTCGTTGATGTTTTATGTCTTCGGGCACATCGTCTTCGTAAAGTCGGGCTGAAGGAGTGCCGTCTTCCTCACTATAGGCGAAAGCGCCCATACGCTCAAAGCGGGCCCACTTGGTGAACTCCAGCAGCTCGCGGAAATCGTCGTCTGTTTCGCCCGGGAAACCTACCATCAACGTAGTACGCAGGCAGATGCCCGGCACTTCGCGACGCAACGTCTCAATCAGCTCGTAAGTCTCTTGTTTGGTAATATGGCGTTGCATGCGTTGCAGCATGTTGTCGCTAATGTGCTGTAAGGCTATGTCAAGGTATTTGCAGACATTCTGCTTTTCCCTCATCACCCGCAACAGGTCCATAGGGAAGTGTGTGGGATAGGCATAATGCAGCCTGATCCACTCTACACCCTCAATGTCGGCCATTCGTTCTATGAGTTCGGCAATGTGCTGACGACCGTCCAAATCAATGCCGTAATAGGTCAACTCCTGGGCGATAACCTGCAACTCTCTTACTCCCTGACTAACCAACCAGCGCACCTCGTCAAGTATCTCGTCCATAGGTCGGCTCCTGTGGCGGCCCGTAATGATAGGAATGGCGCAGTAAGCACAATGCCGGTCGCACCCTTCTGATATCTTCAGGTAGGCATAATGAGCAGGAGTGGTGAGCTTCCGTTTTGGTGTTGGGGGTTTGGTGTTGGGTGATGAGGCTATCCGGTCCAGAAGTTCATGGTAGTTGAACTTCCCGAACCAGCCATCTACCTCCGGAATCTCAGCTTCAAGGTCTGACAGATAACGTTCTGACAAACACCCCATCACATAGACGCGCTTAACCCTTCCTTCTGCCTTTGCCTGTACAAACTCCAGAATGGTGTTGATGCTTTCCTCCTTGGCATCGGCGATAAATCCACAAGTATTAATGACTACGATTTCACCTTCAGGCTGTTCGCTATCGTGCGTACAACGAAAACCATGAGCTTCACACATGGCCATTAGCCGTTCGCTGTCAACAAGATTCTTCGAACAGCCTAATGTAATGAAATCTATTGTCTGTTTCTTCATGCTCACACCGTATCAGTCTTTCTTAAACAGCGAGTCAACAAACTGCTTACGGTCGAACAGTTGCAAATCTTCCATACCTTCACCCAGTCCGATGTACTTGACGGGTACTTTCAACTGGTCCGAGATGCCTATGACCACTCCGCCTTTGGCCGTTCCATCCAGTTTGGTGATGGCCAACGAGGTTATCTGCGTGACAGCCGAGAACTGCTTGGCCTGCTCAAAGGCGTTCTGACCCGTAGAGCCGTCCAGCACGAGCATCACCTCGTCAGGAGCCTCGGGCAGCACCTTCTTCATGACATCCTTTATCTTCTTGAGCTCGTTCATCAGTCCCACCTTGTTGTGCAGGCGACCTGCGGTATCAATAAGCACGACATCGGCACCATTTGCCTTTGCACTCTGAAGTGTGTCGAACGCTACTGAAGCAGGGTCGCTGCCCATCTGCTGCTTCACTACAGGCACTCCCACGCGCTCTCCCCAGATGCAGAGCTGTTCGACAGCAGCCGCACGGAAGGTGTCAGCAGCACCCAGATAGACTTTCTTGCCTGCCTGCTTGAACTGCCAGGCCAGCTTGCCTATAGTGGTGGTCTTGCCCACTCCATTTACGCCGACTACGAGGATAACGTAAGGCTTATGGTCGGCAGGAAGGTCCCACTCGGCATTATCGGCAGAATTATTCTCGGCCAGCAACGAGGCTATCTCGTCACGTAGAATGCCGTTCAGTTCTGACGTTGAAACATATTTGTCGCGAGCCACGCGCTCCTCAATGCGCCGGATAATCTTCAGCGTGGTATCTACACCTACGTCGCTCGTAATGAGCACTTCCTCCAAATCGTCGAGCACATCGTCATCAACCTTCGACTTTCCAGCCACCACGCGGGCTATTTTGTCAAAAACGCTGGTCTTGGTTTTCTCCAGGCCTTTATCCAGCGTTTCTTTCTTGTTTTTGTTGAAAAATCCAAATATTCCCATAACATTTACTGTTTATCGGACGCAAAGATACAACAAAAATTCGAGATATGGTGAAAAATGGGGTTAAATCACTAAA
>ERZ842401.2828-NODE-2828-length-22509-cov-21.287922_pt1 | contig 22509 bp, 23 predicted proteins | sample MGYA00521270_ERZ842401 | MGnify/ENA primary metagenome ERZ842401 (study PRJEB31892, sample SAMEA3878208) | bioreactor metagenome | biome: Moose rumen | place: Sweden | collected 2011-10 | study: EMG produced TPA metagenomics assembly of the PRJEB12797 data set...
ATCAAGACGGCATTACGCAGGGCTTAAACCGCCTTATCAAAACGCTTAAAGGCGTGGAGCAGACGCTAAAAGGCACGGAAAACGGGCTTAAAGGTGCAAATGACGCTATCACAAAAGAAGCCGAAGCAACGATAAAAGCAGAAAAAGCTATTACTTCTACGGCAAAAGCGACAAAAAAGGCAAATACCGAGATTGAAAAGACTGCAAAAGCAACGAAAACAGCGCAGGGTGGATTATCGGCGTTATCGGAAAAGCTGTTGAAGTTTAATCTCATAGTGTCTTCATTGAATATTGTAAAAGGGGCTGTTAATGGCGTTACAGGGGCGGTTGGCGGTTTAAATGCGATGTGGCAAGAACAACAGAACGCAGAGGCACGATTAGGCGCGGTTATGGAAGCAAGAATGGGGGCTACAAAAGCAGGAATAGCCGATATGACTTCTTACCTTGACACGTTTAGCAAGGGCAGTGCATACAGCAAAACGATGTTGACCAATGCGGCGCAGGAATTGGGAACATACGTCGAAAAGGCTGACACGCTTAAAGGATTGCTTCCTATGCTTACGAGTATGGCACAGCAGGCTGGCGTTACAAATGAGCAAGGGCTTATGAGTATGGCGACGATGATTGGCAAGGTTATGGGCGGAGCTATGGGCGGTCTGTCTGACAGAGGCTGGGTATTCTCGGCGGAAGAGAAAGAAGCGTTTAAGGCAATGAACGAAACAGAGAGATTGAACTTCTTGACGAAAACTGCCGCAGAAAACTTTAACGATATGGATAGCGCAATTACGGCGATGATGGCGAACCTTGCACAGCAGAAACACCTTGAAGATTTACAGATAAAACTCGGCGGTCTGTTTAATTCATTCTTTGACGCGGTGGGAAGAGCGCAAATAGCGATACAGACGGAGTTCTTGGAGCGTATAGTGCCGATTGTAGAGCGGATTTCGCCTGTATTTGACCAAATGGTTGTATGGGTAACGAACAGCACGGCGGCAATTCATAGCGCAATAGATACGCTTGTAGAGCGGATTTCGCCTGTATTTGACCAAATGGTTGTGTGGGTAACGAACAGCACGGCGGCAATTCATAGCGCAATAGATACGCTTGTAGAGCGTGTGCAGAACGCGAAAATGCGCATACAAAACGCGATAGAGGGGTACAGAATAGCAGAAATAATCGTGCCGATGATAGACGAAATCAGGGAAAAGTTCGGCTCATTGGCGAGCGCGGTGCAAAGTGCGTTGAGCGGTGCATTTGAAATAGCGGTGCATACGGTTGTGAATATCATAAAAACGATACGGCAGGTATACGACGGCTTTTACAACGTTATGGACGGAATACGGGAAAATCTGAACGATATTGCAATAGCGATAACAGCGGCAGGAACGATAATCATTGCAAGCCTTATAGCTGTAGGAGCGGCGTATTTATGGACTTCTAGGGTAGCGATTGCAGGGTATATAACGCATTTAAGGAGAGGAATTGTCATAGCTCTTATGCACGCAAAAATAGCTGTTGCAAGCGCAATAAAGACTGCAATGGCGTGGGCGGCGGCAAATGCTCCTCTTTTAATTGCGATAGGGATTATCATTGCGCTTATTGCGGCGATTGCCTTGATTTTGGCACAGAGCGAAAAGACGTTCCCTGTAATAGCTGGCTTTTTTTCGGGTATTGGAGAAGCGGCAAAAGCGGTCGGAAACAATATTCGATATTACTTTTTAACAGCGATTGAGAAAGTAGTTCAAGGCTTCCAAAAATTAAAATCAAAAATTGCAGATATTTTCTTAGGTATTGTGGATAAGGTACTTTCTGCGGCTTTGAAAATTGCGCCGATTGTTGACAAGGCTTTTCCTGATTTTAGCGAGCGTGTAAGCGGTATGAAAGCAACGATAAACGAATTGCGAGATGCAAGTTATACTCCGTTTACTTTTGCGGATAAAGGCGAGGCGTGGAATATTGGCGCACATTGGCGTATCGGCGTGGAAAATGGCAAACTTGCAGGAGCAGACGCAAGCGATAAATTTCAATCGTGGCTTAATGATAAATTAGCGTGGGTAAAAAATCTGATACCGCAGAAAAAAGGCACGGAAGACCTTGACGGCGTGGATAAGGAAGGCAAGAGCGTTGAAGATATGATTAAGGACGCGCTTGATGATAAGTTCCAGACGGACGGCACGGGCGCGCTTAAAACAAGCGACAAGAGCGTTATTGAGATTTCGGCTGATTATAAAGAGCTGTTGACTTCTGCGGCAACACGGCGGTTTAATGCGACGTTCAAGAATGTTGCGCCGAGTGTTTCTGTTGGTACTGTTGTTATGAATAACGGTGCGGATAAAGACGAGTTTATTTCTGACCTAGAAACAGCGTTGAAAAATGTTGCCGAAAATGATTTGGCTTCTTAAAAAGGGTGCAAAATGAACACATACGAGCAAGATACAACAATCCCGATTTATATAATGCTGCAATATGACGGATTAAATGCAATGAAGTTCCCGATAAATCCAGAAACTCTTAAAGTAAACATTGACAGCGCAAGTACAACAACCAATGTAGAGGGGATAGGGGGAAGTGTCTGTAACGTCAAACCCGAAACTTGCAAAACTGTCTATTGCGTCGCAATTTTGGCACGAAAACAATCTTTTGCCGTCTTTTTTGTATGTGAATTGGATTAAGAAATGGCAGAAAAGCAAGAAGCCTGCGAAATTGGTAGTAACGCGCTTTAATTATTCAATGACTGTAACGTGCGAGGACTTTAGCTATGAAACAAGGGCTGGCGAAGAAGAAGATGTGTATTTCACGTTGCAACTCCAAGAATACCGACCGTATGGAGCTAGGCGACTTAATGCTATGTAAGCGGATTTAACCACATTGCAAAAACTCAAAATGCTTGCTGAAGAAATCAATAACGCAACATTGCCCGTGCTTGTCGAAATCCCGCGTCCGTCAAGAAGCAGTTCAAGCAAAAAGACAATCAGCGAAACGTTTAAGGTTGTTTCTGGCTATAAGACTTTGACAACAATTACCAAAAAACTGACAGGCGGCACGAAAAAATGGCAAGAATTGTATAATACGAATCAAGAGATTTTTGGAGAATCCATAACAGCGTATAAAGATTTAGAAAACGGAACCGTTCTCACGATTCCGAAAAGCTGGAGGTCGTAAATGTATCGAATGTGGATAACCGACAGAAACAATAAGATGAAAGGCTATGATGTTTCTGAACTTGTACACGATATTGAATATACGACCTCATTGTATGACCAAGCGGGAAAACTCACGTTTTCGCTCGAAAAAGACCCGAATGGCATTTTAAGGCTAGAGAATGGGCAACAGGTGCGCTTTTGGAACGGAAATTACGGCGTTTTTAGCGGGTATATTTTCAAAATCAGCACAAACAGGAGCGAAAAATACAGTGTAACCGCGTATGACAAATTGCGCTATTTTCAGAATCACGATTTCCGTACTATCGGGGAGGGCGAGAAAACTATTGTTGATGTGTTCAAGGAAATTTGCACACGGCTCGGGTTCGATGATTACAAAATAACAGGCTATGCCGCAGAGAATGGTGCAACATTGATGAAACTGCATAAGCATAACTGGAACGATGTTTCATATTTTGAAATGCTCAAAGATTGCCTTGATGAAATGAACCGCCGAAGTATTGCAGATACAAAAATGGACGCAAGCGGAACCTTGATTGATTCCTACAGCAATATTCTTGACAAGGACGCAAAAAAGTATTTTATCCGTGATAATTTCGGCGTGATTGAATTGACTGATATTGAGTATATCACAAACGGCTGGACAAGCGATAATTTGACAGCTGCGGCGGAGGCGGGCAGTGTAGAATGGAAAAAGGATATGAACGGTGAAACGGTCGGAGTTACGGCAAAAATTGCACCGCTGATTATCGGCGATAAATCGCTTCTTACGGATTACACCTATGAAATCAGTATAGACAACAGCACATACAACGAAATCATTTATGTTGAAAGCGGCGATAAAGAAAAGACCGAAAAAGCCCAAAGTAAAGACGCAGAATCGAATGAAATTGTGCGTGCTGATTGGCGAAAACATATACAGGAGGGGTCGGCAAATGATGCCGAAGTTTTACACGCTTATGACCTCTATTTGCAAGGATTATACCCGGGTTGTGGTGAGAAAACAAAAGCGCAGGCGCAACAGATTTTAGCGCAACAAGCGGCAAAAAATCCTAATAAGGAAAACGAAAAAGTAAGTGATAATGTATACCCGTGTATTGCGCAATCCCGCGATGAAGAGAGCATTAAGAAATATGGATTGCTCCGACTGGTAAAAACGGTAAACGCAGGAGCAACAAAAGAACAACTTGACGAGTATACAAAACTTGCATTATACGAATACAATAATGTCGGGAAATCGCTGAAAATCGAAGCACTCGGTTTTGACGGAATGAACGCAGGCAATGGCTTTTTGTTTGAATTGCGCAAACTCGGTATCTATGACAAAAATGAAGATTACGGAACAACCAGCGACGATTTGCGCGATGATGAATTAGATTATCGCATAATGATGTATATTATGAGCGCAACTCACCATTACGGCGATAGTATTCACACGATGAGCCTTGATGTTATGCGCCCAGATATGATGACGGAAGTTTTGAGGTAGTGTGAATGAGTGAAGAAACAAAGAAAATAAATACTTTCTTCAAAACCGCGCGAAAAAGTGATGTAGAAAAAGTAACTTCCGATGTGCTATTTACCGACCGACAGCGAAAAATATTTGATATGTTTTATATACAAAAGCACGATGTTAATTTTATAGCCGATTCAATAAATGTTTCCGCAGATACAATAAATAAAGAATTAAAAAATATACGAAAAAAGATTTTTCCTAATTTGTGAAATAAAAAAAATACAAAATAAATACAGAAAGTTTACAAAAAAATTACAAAACAGCAAAGACCGCTTGAAGTACAATTCTGAATATGGAAGTACGACAAGCGGTTATCAATTTTTTAAAGATACTCACTCAAAATGAAAAAGCGAAAATACTCGAAATGCTTAATCACGGCATTATATGCGGTGCGGATTATGCGCGTATGAGTGATATTGAACCTGCGATTTTCAGTGAAGATTTGCGGCGCGTATTGGAGGGCAAATGAGTAACTATAATCCAATACAGGAATATCAACGCAATCAACTTTTGGCGCAACAGGCTATGATACAGCAACAGTTGGTACAGCTCGGACAGCCACAAATGCAACAGCCGCCGCAATACACGCCGCAACCGCCGACACCGCAATATTATGTGCGCGAAGTGTCGGGTTTTGAAGACGTGAAAAAAGTGCCGCCTGACCCATGCGCAACGTATCTTTTTCCCGATACGTCAACAGGCAAAATCTATATGAAGCGTCTTAATTCAGACACAGGGAGGAGCGAGTATTTTGTGTATGCAATCGAAAACGACACAGAAAGCGCAAACTCTGACCCAATGCAACAGCTTAATGCACGGCTAGAGCGAATTGAAAAGATACTCGGAGGTATGAATGAACCCGTTTCAGAAAGTGGGGCAAATGCAGAAGTTTATGCAGAACCCAATGGGAGCAATACAAAATCAAATGCTGCAAAAAATGCAAAAACAAAATCCGCAAATGTTTCAGAATGTACAGCAGATGATAAGCGGTAAAAGTGAAGAGCAGTTAAAGACAATGGCAGAAAATATTGCGAAAGACCGAGGGCTTAATTTGAATGAAGTCGCAGGTCAATTCGGAATAAAACTATAGATAGGAGGTACAGTATGGCAACTGTAGAAACAAACGGCGCACCGATTTACACGGGATTCGGTGGAATGGACGGCGGTTTTGGCGGCGGTATGGGTATCTGGGGATTTCTCATTCTCGCGATGTTTATGATGGGAAGCGGCGGTTTTGGCTGGGGCAACAATGGCTTTGCAAATGCGCTTGGCTATGAGAACCTTGCAACTTCAAACGAAGTGCAGAGAGGTTTTGACAACCAAAACACAATGGCAAATCAGCGTGAAATCTTGTCAGCTGTTAATGCAGGAACGGCTCGCGCAGTTGACGCGACAAATCAGACGTTCCACGATACAATCGCCGCCCTTGATGACAAGTACGAGGAGATTCAGAGGGACAATGCCGAACTCCGCGTCGGACAGGCGAACCTGCTTGCAAAGCAAAATGAGTGTTGCTGTTCAACGCTCCGCGCGATTGACGGCGTAAACTACAACGGCGCACTCAACACAGCCGCAATCAAGGAAAACGCGAACGCAATCGGTCAGAAAATCCTTGACAAAATCGCTGAAAACAAGCAGGAAGCAATGCAGAACCGCATTAACCAGCTTGAGCTTGCACATGCTATGGCTGGCGTTGTGCGCTATCCGAGTGCAACAACATTCACGGCAGGAGCAAATCCGTTTTTCAACTATGGAAACGGGGGCGGCTGGTTCTACCCGAATGTTTAATTTCCTTGAAATAAGGTGATTTTCCGTCTTTAAGACGTTGACAGATACGGGGAACGTCTTGTTCCCCGATTTTTTTAGATAGGAGAAAAATATGTGTAATTGCGAATGCGATTATCCGCAAAGATACAGAGCGGAAACAATAACGGTAGCAACAGGAACGACGACAATCACGCTCCCTGCAACAGCGGAAATCGAAGCTGGAAATGTGTATGATATTTTGCTTGCAACGGTGATTCCAGACGGAACAGGCGGCACGAATATTTCAATCACGAACGGAACGCAGACGGGCTTTGTAATGCGCAGAAACGGCAATTACTACCGTCCTATTCCATTGACGAGCCGCACGATTTTGAGAGTGCAGTTCTTTGACGACCCAGCGCATTTTCAACTCATCGCAATAAAGCGGTAAGGAGAGGAAATGGAAACTGTAAGCATAAGCGAAGCAACAAAAGAAATGCAAACAGCTGTCAAAACGCTGTACGAAAAAATACATAAAGTTTTGACAGTGCATACAAAATTGAATCGACACGCTATGTGTGCTTGTCAGTCGCTCGGTTACAATGGCTTTAAGAGGTGGCATAGATATAGAAGCTGTTGCTTTTTCGACCTTGATACCGAGCTTGCAAATGAGCTTTTTGACAAGTTCCGCATAAAAGCAGATTTCAAGGATTATGAACTTTCGTATAATCCCGAAAACCTTGAAATGCACTTGAAGTCTTGGGAAAAGGCACTTTTGGACGGCATACAGGAGCTGGGAACTGTAGCAAAGTCTTTCTATGAAGAAACAGGAACTCGAAGCTGTGTTATTGAAAAAGCGATGTGTAAGATGTCAAAAGACCATCGAAAAGTATGCCGTTTGCTGTCAAGGTTTACGGAAAGTGAATGGCTTACTTTGGATATGCACATTGTCGATGACAAATTGCACAAGAAATACAAGTGCAAAGAAGAGGGGAGCGGTGAAAAATGGATACACGGAACAATGCAGATGAAGTATTGACCGACTTCAAAACTGCTATAGAGCGCATTGATTTTTCGGCTTATAATCCCGATTCTGCGGAGTTTGACCGCGCATTAAGAATGGGCTTAATGTGGCATTTGCTCTGCGAAATTGGTGAGTGCGGTTCAGAAACGGCGGTAAAGGAAACTGAAAGTGTTGACGAAATTCAAGATGAGATTTTCGGTGCAAAGAAATACTTGCAAAAGTATTTAGACACAATGGACGTTTCTTTTAGAGAAATGGCAAAAGATGAATTGCGGCACGGTTCTATTCTTTTGAAAAAGGCAAATGCAAGACTTCCGAGCGGAGATGAGAAGAAAAAGCTCAAGGGCTATGAAAGTGAAATTGCCGAAATCTCTGCGCAAATTGAAAGCGCATAAAAGAGAATAATTAAAATTATTCCTACGATACTATAATAGTCAATTCTGCGATTTTACGCACTTTTTGCGTTCAGAATTGACTATATTTGACGCTATTTGCGTATGCAGAACACGTCAAGAATGATATTTGCAACAGTGCCGCTCATCATTCCGACCATCGCCGTTGTTGCCGCTCCTTCTCCGCGCACAAGGTTTGAATACGCCGTGGAAAGCACCACCAGCGGCGCTCCGTAAGCGATGTACGAAAGATAGTCTCGCGCAAAAGGTGCGGTAGCCGAACTTGAGCCAATCAAAGACAAAATGGTGGTCATACCTGCAAAAAATAAAAATGCACCGAAAATGCCGATGATAATTGAACCGTAAAAACAAAATGCGGAAATGTGTTTTACTTTGTCTAAATTTTTTTCGCCGAGTGCACGCGAAATAAAGGAACTGCCGCCCATTCCAAACATATTTCCTGCTGCCATAAGAAAAAGAAAAACGGGTGTTGCAATGGAAACCGCTGCAACTTGATTCGGGTCTCCGAGTTTGCCGACGAAAAACGTGTCAACCATATTGTAAATAACCGCAACAAGCATACTTGCAACTGTTGGAATTGCAAGTTTTGCGACCGCCTTTGGAACGGGGTCGTTTTCAAAAATATCAAGATTCTTTGCCATACCGTTATTCTCTAAAATATCCTTTAGATAATCAATAGATAAATAGAAAAATAGTGTATTTTTTTTGAAAATTTTGCGTTTTTTTGCGGTATTTTTGCTACAGAAAGATAAAATCTGTTTGCCGCTGCTTGTGTTGACTATAGGGGCTTTTTGTTTGTAAAATGCGATTATGGCTACAAATGACAGGGCGTATTATTCGCCCGAAAATATGAAAATCGACGATATTCGTGCGGTAGATGCAAAAGTTGAAGCGCAGAAAATTGCGTTTTCTCCGCTTACTTTTCAGGCAATTCGTGCCGCTTTGGAATTGGGAATTGTGCGTACGGTTTCGGACGCTGGCAGCGAAGGCATTTCGGTGCAGGAAATTGCAAAAAAATGCGAGATTTCGGAATACGGCGCAGGTGTTTTGTGCGAGATGGCGCTGGGAATGGGCGTTTTGCGCTTTTCGAGCGATTCTGGCGAAGATGCGGAAAAATATGTTCTTGGAAAAACGGGCTTTTTCCTGCTTGAAGACGAATTGACGCGGGTAAATTTTAATTTTGTGAACGATATTTGCTATTCAGGTGCGTTGCAGTTGCTTGAATCCGTAAAGAATGGAAAGCCTGAAGGCTTGCGTGTTTTCGGCGAACAGTGGACAACGATTTACGAAGCGCTTTCCACGCTGCCACCGCGCGAGAAAAAAAGCTGGTTCGAGTTTGACCATTTTTACAGCGACATTGCTTTTCCTGACGCATTGCCGATTGTGTTTTCATCTGCGGTGAATCATCTTGTGGATATTGGCGGAAATACGGCAAAATGGGCGATTGCGTGCTGCTCATACAATCCGAATGTGCGAGTTTCTATCGTGGATTTGCCAGGACAGACTGCGGTTGCCGAAGAAAATGCAAAAAATGCAGGATTTTCTGCGCGGATTTCGACCGTTTCGGGCAATGTGCTTGATGCAGAAACAAGACTTCCCGACAATGCAGATGCGTTTTGGATGAGCCAGTTTTTGGATTGCTTTTCGCTCAAGCAAATCACCAAAATTTTGAGCAAAGTCCACTCAGCCGCGCGAGCAGACACTGATGTGTATGTGCTTGAGCCGCTGTGGGACAAGCAAAAATACGCAGGCGAAAGTTATGCGCTTCAAGCAACATCGCTTTATTTTACCTGTATGGCAAACGGCAACAGCAAAATGTATCGTTTCGGTGAGTTAGTGCACGCGATTGAAGCGGCAGGATTTTCGCTCAAAACGGCGCATCATAATTTGGGCAGCAACAGTTATTCGCTGCTTGTGTTTAGAAAGGCGTAAAAATGCAGACGATTTTTGTTTCTAAGCCTGCAAAATGGGCGCCGGGATTGGCAAGCGAATCTGATTGGCAAGAATGGAAAGACTGCAAAAAAAGCATTTTGAATGCCCCAGAATCTCCAAAATTGGAGTTTACGCCGCCGCTTTTTCGCCGCAGATTAAGCCAAATTTCCAGAATGACGGTGCAGGTTGTTCACGATGCGATTGAAAATGCGGGGTGCGGTGATATTAAGCAAGTGTTTGCGTCTTTTCGCGGCGAAATAAAGCGCGAATTTGAAATCAACCGCGAGATACTCGAGGACGGAGAGATTTTGCCTGCCTCGTTTGCCAATTCGGTTTTTAATGCGCCGATTGCTTCGGCTTCGATTGCGTTGGGATTAAAAAGCGGATACACGGTTGTTTTTCCGTCGAAGCACTGTTTTGTAGATGCTTTTTTGTGTGCCTGCGCGCCCGTTCTTTCAGGCGATGAAGCAGCGGTGCTTTTTGTGTACGCGGACGAGTGTATCCCCGAAGAATATGGCAATGCACGCGACAAAAATGCACAACCGCTTGCGTTTTCGTTCTGTCTTTCGGCGAAAAACGATGGTTTATCTGTGCCGTTGGAGCTTTCTGAATTGAAAAAAGAGCTTTCCCCAGCGGATTTCCTCAAAACAGTATTGTAAAGGAAGCGTTGTATGTCAAAAATATATGATTATGTGCTGTTTGATTTTGATGGCACGATTGCGGACACCTCTGCAGGAATCTTTAACACCTTTGACTTTGTGAAATCAGTCATTTCTGGGCGCGATGTGCCTCGGAGCGAGTATAAAAAGCTCATCGGTCCGCCGCTTTCGTATAGTTTCAAGGAGTATTTTGGTCTTCCTGAAAGCGAAATTCCTTCTGCGATAAAGATTTTTCGCGAACAGTACGCAAAAAAAGGGCTGTTTGAGTGTGCAATGTACGAAGGCTTGCGCGAATTATTTGAAACGCTGTCGAAAAACGGCAAAAAATTGTTTGTGGCAACGAGCAAACCAGAAGCGTATGCTAAAAAATTGCTTGCACATTTTGGAGTTGCGCATTATTTTGCGTATGTTGGCGGGAGCGACATCGAGGAAACACGCGCAAAGAAATCAGAAATCATTGAATATGTGCTTGCCGCAGCGGGCATAGAGGACAAAAGCCGCGCGGTTATGGTGGGCGACCGTGTTTTTGACGTAAACGGTGCCAAGGAAGCAGGGCTGGATTGCATCGGCGTGCTTTTCGGCTTTGGAAATCGCTCGGAACTCGAAGACGCGGGCGCGATTGCAATCGCAAAAACACCTGCGGACATCGCACACATCATTTTGCAAAAATAAAAAGTGCTCCAATCAGAAAAAAGAGCCGTTTTTTATCTGCAATCGCTTTGTTGCAGCGTGAAAACGGCTCTTTTTTGCGCCAAAACACTCTGTTTTACAGCGACATCGCATATATCGCAGAAAAAAGAAACGCAAAACAGCACTGCACAGACCATTTTGTGTTTCAAAATCTGGCTTTGCTATATGATTTCAAGCAATGCTGCTATCGAATCCTTTGCTTTTTGCGCGTCCACGTCCTTTATTGATTTACGAACACGGCGAAACGGCTCGATTATCTCATCTTGCAGCGAAAAAGACTCCAATTCCGACAAAATCAGCTCTGCCGTGTCAAAATCAAAGGCAGAAACAACCTCATTCAGCGCATATAGTGCCTCGGAAAGTTTCATTTTATCCAGCATTGGCTTTTTCTTGGCGGCGGAATCGCTGGTTTTGTGTGCGTCAGCGTTTTTTGCTTCACGGGAAAGCAGTTTGCACAGTGTTTTCTCATATCCGCGATACCGAGAAAGCAATTTCTCCGTGTTTTCAGCCATTTCGTCTGTACGGATTTGGCTTTGCACGATGTTTTCGGTCTTTCCGTCGGCACGGATTGCATTTTGCACGGTGTTTTTGTCCTTTCCGTCGTGCAGAATTGGTTGTTGCACCGTGTTTTTGTCCATTTCTGCACCGCGGAGTATATCGCCAGCACGTTCAAGCGCCTTTGCCTGCTCGCTTAATTCATTCGCGCCGATGAGTTTTGCACTGCTCTTGAGCGCGTGAACCTTAATCGTGAATGTATTCCAGTCTTTTTCGGCAAATGCGCGCTCAATGGTGCTTGCGTTCTCTTCAATCGCCTCATAAAATGAGCTGACGGCGGTCAAAAACGTGTCTGTCGTGCCGCAATTTTGGAGCGCGGCATTTATATCGAGGTCAAACAGCGTGCAAAAAAGCTCCTCCGCGCCACCAGACACACAACTTTTGCGCCGTTCTGTGCCGTCCCAGCCGTTTTTGTCTTCCGCATAGCCCGTGTCGCCTTTGTGCAAGAGTTTTTCTTTTGGAATGTTCGCAGAAATCGTTGCTTCAAGCGTCGGCGTGTCAATCGGCTTGGTGAGATAGCCGTTGAAGCCTGCCGCCATATACATTTCTTTTGCGCCAGACACCGCGTTTGCCGTCAACGCAATGCACACGGCTGAGGAATTCTCGTTGCCGCTGTCGGCACGTAGTTCGTGCAGAAAAGCAATGCCATCTTTCTTGGGCATAAGGTGGTCCACAAACAAAATGTCGTATTTCTTCGTTCGAGTGAGCGTCAAACCTTCGTCGGCGCTCTCTGCCGAGTCGATTTTGCACCGTGTTGCTTTGAGTAAGCCACGAAACACGGCGATGTTCATCGGCGTGTCGTCAATGACCAGTATCTCTGCGCTTGGTGCTTGGAAACTTTCAGTGTAGGAAGAGCCAATGGTGCTCTGCAATGCCTCTCGCGCCTCAGCATAAGTGCCGATGCGTTCTGCGTCGCGCACTTTTTGTTTCACCGCGAACGAAAAACGCGAGCCTTCGCCGTATTCGCTTTGCACAATGAGTTCACTGCCCATTTTTTTGAGCAATCCGTTTACAATACTCATTCCAAGTCCCGTGCCTTCGATAGACCTGTTGCTCGATTCCTCTATCCGCTCGAACGGCGAGGCTAACTTTTTCAAATCTTCCTCTTTGATGCCGATTCCCGTGTCGTGCACAGAAATGCAAAGCTCAATTTCATCTGATTTTGCCGTTTCCTCCGCGCCGATAGACAGCATAACACGCCCTTTTCGCGTGTACTTGACGGCGTTCGTGAGAATGTTGAGCGCGCACTGCTGAATACGAACGCTATCGCCATAAAGCAGGTGAGGAATGGTCTCATCTACGTCAACGATGAACTCTAAGCCCTTGCTTTCGGCTCTTGCGGCGACCATATTGGTTAAATCATTCACGACTTGGCGCAAATCGTACGGCGATTCGATGATTTCCATCTTGCCTGCTTCAATTTTTGAAAAATCTAAGATGTCATTCACTATCGCAAGCAATGCCCGCCCCGCACTTTGAATGTCGCGCGCGTAATTTTTGATATTTTGCTCCGCGGATTCCCTCAAAATCATCTCGTCCAAGCCTAACACGGCGTTAATAGGCGTGCGGATTTCGTGGCTCATATTACTCAGGAAGTCGGATTTGGCTTTGCTTGCTGCTTTTGCCTCTTCCGTGGCGCAGGCAAGGTCGGCGGTGGTTGCTTCCAAGAATGTTACGAGACGGTCAGAGAGGGGAATGGATTTCCCCAGCGGTTTTTCAAACATGGAATGAACCGCGCCGCCTGTTGCCATATCATTTAGCGCGTCAAAACCTCCGACAACAGCGTCATTTTCCACATAATACACGCCGTTTGTGGATTTGAGCGGTGTTTTTTGCGTTTGCGTCGTACTTGGTGCATTTATCCACCGCTCTTTTGCGATTTCCGAGGGGGAAATTGTATCGTTTCCGTGTGTTTTTTCTTCTATTATAGATGTATTTTTCACGTCGAACGAAAGTAAACCTTTTGGCAGAATCGTGTGCCACTTGCCGCCGTTTGCGTCGCGTTCTCCTTCGCGAAGTCCGACCGAAATTAGCGTGCTGTTGAACACTCCGCCGTGATTTTTGTAGCGATACAATTCCGCAAAGCCGTGGCAGTAGAGCAAATTCGGAGCAATCTTGGTGTATCCTTCGATTTCTTCCCACGCACGCTCTTTCATAAAGATTACGCGGTTCGCACAGACATACAAAAAGATACCTTGCGGCAAGAATTCTGCCATTTTTGCTTGCGAATGATATGAATCGCGCAAGATGTCGTCTGTTTTTCCGTATGAAAAGCGTATTTGCTCCCCGTTTTTGATGTCTCCCATTACGTTAAATTCACCTTTTTGGTTGAATCCGCACGGAATGCGCGCTTGAATGACCCCATTGCGCTCAACAACGAGCGGAAATTCACAAATGTTTGATACAAAATGCCTGTCGGGGTCCACATCGAGATAGCGTTTGAATATTTCTGTGGCTGGTTTTCCGTCTATTTTGGTTACTAGAGTGTCGCCGATGGTTGTCGCCGTCCCTGTTTCCACGGCGAATTGCTTGCCGATTGGTTTCCAACCGAATGTATATTCTGTGTGAAAGTGCAAATTGTCGCCAAAGAATACGACCGCAACAATGCCGTTCTCAATCGTGTGTGTTGCGAGGACATACGGGTTCACGAATTTGCTGTCGGCGGTGTTGATGTTGCTTACCGCGCCGAAGAACGGTATGTTTTCGTTCCCCGCTGATGCGTTTTCCATAAAGCGAGAGATGTTGAACGTCAGCCCGCTCGCAAGCACAAGCACGCCCTTCGCATTTTTGATTGTTGACAGGCTTTGCTTAAAGTCGCGCGCAATGTCTTCGGGTGTTTTTGATTGTGCGTTGTACTCAAAAACCGCCGTGTCGCTCTCGTCGAACTGACAAATATTGAGGCGAATGAATTTCTGCGTGTTGAGGTTCACGATTGCGTCACCGTACAGGCTCATTCCCGCGATTTTGGCTCTCGGCAGTTCTGCGTGCATAAAATCCAAGACGCGCCGGGCTTCGCTTTCGGTAAAACGCGAAAAAAACAGCTGGATAAACACCGCACGGTTTTGGGAATACAGCGTCGGGTCCTTCAGCGACGAAATCATCCACGCGAATTGCTCTTCGCTTTCTGGGTCGTATGTTCTCTGAATCATATTTTTATTATAACACGAAAAATCAGCAGTTTGCATTGTACTGCTGATAAAAAACGAGAGATGTTTTGAAAATGCGCGGTGATTTAATTGGTGGATTTTGGCTGTGCGAGCATTTGCTCAAGCTCGGATTGCGCCGCTTGAAGTCCTTCTTCAATCGAAATGTCTTTTTGAATAATCGCCTTGAGGTGTTTGCCCAAAATCGTGTAAAATTCGCTCCATTCCTGCATAACGGGACGATATACACCGCCCTCTAAAGCCTTTAGCACGACTTTGTACTGCGGAAATTTTTGCAGCACTTCATCATCTCCCAAACACGAATATCTGCACGGCACGCCGCCTTTTGCCACCGTGGATTTTTGTATATCTTTGCTCATCAAATGCGCAAGCAACTTGACCGCTTGCGTTTTTTTTGTGCTTGAAGACGGCACCCCGACAGCCCAAATGCCGTAAATGTTCGCATTATAGGGGATTGCCTTCCGCGCCCGCTTTCCGCTCAACGCCAAATAGTCCATCGACGAATTGCGCGTGGGCGTGTACCAGCCCGGCCAGCCGATGCCCATTGCCGCCGCTTTGTTTGCGATTGCGGCAACGAGGTCGTCTTTTTTTGCGGCGCGCCCCGTTTTGATTAACTCCAGATAGGCACTCACCGCCCGCTGAAATTGCGGGGTGTTAATCGTTGGCGCATTATTTTTGTCAACAACCCAGCCGCCAAATGAAAGCAATATCGGCAGAAAATCCACCACGATATTGTTTGCCGTGTCGCCGCGATACATAAAGCCCAAATTGTGCCGTTTTTTTGCGCTTCGGCAGATTTTGAGCATATCCTCCACCGAAATGATGTCGGTGGGCGAATAGCCAGCCTCTTTGAGCATCAGTTTATTGAACAGCAGCACGGTTACATTGCCGTAATAGGGGGCAAGATAGAGCGCATTTTGTGAGTAGCACACCGTTTTTGTGGCTTTGATAATATCATCGTCGAGTTCATAGCCAAAATCCGAAAGATTGGCGAGCGCGTCTTTTGCGGTCAATTCTGCCATCCACGAACTATCGACCATACAAAAATCTATTGAGCCTGCGTTGTCCAGCACGGCACGGTGCAAATCTTCTTCGCTTAATTCCGTGACAGTGCAGATGATATTGTTTTCAATCTCAAAGTCGAGAAGGCACGATTTTACCACATCGGCATACAGCCCGCTTCGTAATGCGAGCTGGAGAGTGCCAGCATTGGAAAGAGTGGCACGATTGCCTTTTTTTTCGCACGAGAAAAGAAAGAGAAAACACAGTGCAAAAACAAAAAAACGTACTTTCATTTTTTCTCACACCCTCCATTACACATATTTTTTCATCTGTTTCTTTACTTCGTCCATACTTTTTTCTATGTCGCGAATCGGAATTGCGCAAAAGTATTTTACCAGATTTTTATCAAGCTGAGTTCCTGCCACCAGCCGCAGTTCTGTGATTGCTTCTTCGTAGGAAAGGCGGGGCTTGTAATTTCGCTCCATCGTAAGCGCGGAAAAAGTGTCTGCAACCGCAACAATCCTTGACGCAAGCGGGATTTCTTCGCCCTTGAGCTTAAAATGTCCGTTGCCGTCCACGCGCTCGTGATGATATTTTATCCATTTTGCGATTTTGGAAAACCCTTTTACACTCAAAAGCACCTTTTCGCTCATTTCGGGGTGATGACGGATTAAATCAAGTTCATTTTTTTTGAGTTTCCCGCTTTTTTCAATAATCGCGCTGGGAATGCACAATTTTCCCACATCGAGCAACAGCGCCGTAAACTGCAAATCCCGCAGCGGAATCCTCACGCGGTACGACCACGGCAGATTATCGTACAGCAGCATTGACAAATTGCGGACGTGGAGCGAATGTCCTTCAAGGTTCGGGTCGCGCATTTCAACCACGCCGATAAGCGCCGTCAGCAAAGACAGCGTGCGCTTTTCGTAGCGTTTTTGCACCATCAGCAAACAAAACAACAGAGAGAGTGCAAGCGCGCACAAAAAATGAAGCGCATAAACGGCATTTTTTGACACATAAAACGCGAGATGAGAAAAAAACATCATATTTTATCTCCCATTTCTTCAAAGAAGCAGATTCTGTTTTTTCCGGCGCGCTTTGACTCATACAGCGCCGCGTCTGCCCGCGAATATGCGCCGTCCATATCGCTTTCGCCGTCGCTCATTTCAGTAATGCCGAAAGAAGCGTGAATGCCCTCCAACGAGTCGAAACGCACGGCGTTCATCTTGTCCAGCATTTTTTGCAGCACCGAAAGCGTTTCCTCCCGTGTTTTTTTGCCGCGCATAAAAATGATGAACTCATCGCCGCCCAATCTCCCTGCAAGGCTCTGCGGCGCAGTTAAATCCCACGTTGATGTAATGCGGTTTGTGTGAAAAATCCCCTGTTCGTCAATGGTTTCGGTGATGATTTGCCCCGCAATCTGAATCACTTTGTCGCCCATCTGATGCCCCAAACGGTCGTTTATCTGCTTAAAGCCGTCGAGGTCGAGCAGGCACAGGCTGATATATTCGCCGTCGGCTTTTGCCGTGAGTGCTTTTTCGGCAATCGAAAAAAATCTGCCGCGATTCAACAGCCCCGTCAATGCGTCAAAACTTGATTTTATCTCAAGTTCTCGCTGGATTTGCAAATTTTTTTGATACATCACAAATTGACTAATGCGGCTCTTTTGAAACATATAATGAAGCCCGCCAGAAAGTAGCGCGACCATCAGCGTATTGTACAAATCCTGATAGGCAATCGAGAAGGTTTTAAGCGCAAACGACGAGATGAGCATAATCGTCGTACTTATAACCGCCAGCACAATCATACGCACCACATTCCCGATAAACAGCAGGTTGATAAGCATATACATAACCAAATACATAGAGGCAGGCATATACGGACGCATTATCGACGTAAAAACTCCGTAGGTGAACATTCCCGCCATCAGAATATACACAAAAAGAGTACTGTGCGTTTCGGTTTGTTTTGGAAAAAACATCATTACGAGCGCGTAAGCAATCGCAAGCACGGTGTAGAGTGCGTAAAACGGCGTTTGTTCAATCGACACGCCGAACATATTGAACGAACTGAACGCAAGGTAAAGCAGATTGACGACAAGAAACCAGCCGTTCATAATGAGCGCGTTCTTTCGATTGTAAGAACGAATCATTTCTTTGCAATCTAAGTACGTTTCTTTGTCGTAGCCGTAGTAAATAAAACTTTTGTGCAACATCATTTTCCGCCTTGCATTTATTCTAACACAGAATACCCTAGAAAAAAAGCGGAAAATACAAGAACTGCACGGGGAAAAAGCCGCCTTTTTTTGATTTCGCTCATTTCCTGCACGGGAAAACGCAAAATAAACGTTTTTTTTGCAATTCCCGCGCGGGAAAAGCAAGACTAAACGATTAGCCGCCTTTTCCCCTTCGGGAATTTGCAGACTAAACACTTGTTTTTGCATTTCCAGCACGGGAAAGATGAAAATAAATGCTTAGTCGCTCTTTTCCCGCCTAAAAAACAGCAAAAATGATTCAAAAGTATTGTTTTTATGATAAAAAACGCTCAAAAATATGATATTTTTTTCTTTTTTGATGCAGAATCGCTCAAAAATGTGATTTAAGGAATACTGAAATAAAGATGATGATACGGGAATCTATCTTCTTTTGAAAAAAGTAATGCGCTCGTTTTTTTTTCCGATAATGAAAGCAAATGAACACGAACGTAAATTTTACCACATCATACAATTCATCGCTTACGAGCGGCAATCAATCGCTTCAGAATGCAAAGGCTCAAAGCGATTTGTCGCGGTTTTCTGACCTCGTAAAAAGCGCGCAGGCGGCGGCAGAAGAGGAAAAAAAGGTTAATCTGTCGAGTGTGTCGTCCAGTCAGGTGAAAGACGGCAGTCGGCTCAACGGCGATTATACGCAAGGATTTTCGGGGCTGTACAAGACGGAGGCGGACAAACATTCATCTCCGATTGGGGCGGCGGCAAACGGGGCAAATCCGCACGCGCCGAAAACGGAAATCGACCGCACGAGCAAGCTCTATGAACAGGCGTTGCAGTTGGAAAATTATTTTGTGAAGATTATGCTTTCGTCTATGAGAAGCACGGTGCAGAAAGCGGGCGGCGAGCAAAGTTATGCGCAGTCGATGTACGAGGATATGATGTACGACCAATATTCTGAAACGTTGACGAAAAATGCGGGTTTTGGTCTTGCCGACCAAATTTATGTGCAGTTGGCGGGCAAGTAATTTTGTGCCGAAAGCGAAAATCACTCCGAGAAAATCGGGGTGTTTTTTTTCGGGGTGTTATTGTAATCGCGCACAAAAAAAGGTATGATGAGCGTATGAAAAGCATACCAAAGAAATTGATGGCGGTTTTTGCCTGCTGTGCGCTTGTGATGAGTGCGAGTGCGAAAACGTCGTTCAACGAAAATTTGAGCGCGGACGAAAAGGCGCGCCTTTCTCGCGGCGAAGTGGTGATTGTGAACACGGGAAACACGAAAAAAATCTGTCTTGAAACCGATAATGCGACAGCAAAAGAGTTGATTTCCGTGATGAAATCGCTTAAGCCAGCGTATTTTGCGGAAGTGTTGCAGGTGAAACCATACCGCGGCAACGAGGATTTGATTGCGCGAATCCAAAAAGAACTGCTCGATGTTGAGGGCTATGCGGGCATTCCGTATTATTCTGTGCGCCACGATAAATGGTACAATCTCTACGATTGGGCAAAAATCGTGTCGAAAAGCGGAACGGCGAAACAGACGCAGATGGTTGCAGATGTGTATATGGCGCCGTTTGGACAGTTTCAGGCAGATATTTCGCTGGAAAATCGCGGCGAGGAAATTTTGTATTTGTTTTCAAACAAAACGAAAATGATTCTTGAAGAGAAAATAACCGCGGCAGGTCCACAGAAAATGAAGAGCGGCATTGCGGTGTTTCGCGACGGTGATAATTGGATTTTGTATGGTGCGGGCGGTGTAGATGCGCTTTCGTTGTTTTTTTTGCGTGACCGAATTGAAACGTCGTTTATCAATCGTATAAAGTCGTTTACGGTGTATTTTATCCAAAAAGTTGACAGCAAATAACGTGAAAAATCTGGAAAAATGGAGGAACTATGGAAATCCGAAGAGCAAATGACGGCGATACTGATGCAATTTTGAAGCTGTTGTCTCAGGTTTTGGAATTGCACGCAAAAATCCGCCCCGATATTTTTGTGTCTGGCACGACGAAATACACGCGCGATGAGCTTTCGGCGATGTTTTCCGATGATGAAAAACCCGTGTTGGTGGCGGTGGAAGGCGGTGCGGTGATTGGATACGCATTTTGCGTGCTAAAAAAGCAGCCGTTTTCAACCAATATGGTGCCGTTTACGTCGATGTTCATTGATGATTTGTGCGTGGACGAAAAGGCGCGCGGAAGGGGAGCAGGGAAGGCGTTGTTCGAGGCGGTGAAGGCGGAGGCGAAAAAGCGCGGCTGCTATGATGTTACGCTGAATGTGTGGGAAGGCAATGATTCTGCGCGCGCATTTTACGATAAGCAAAAAATGCGCGTTAAAGAGACCCAGATGGAGTTTATTTTGTAGCGCGGCTCTGCTGCGGCGAATGTAAAAAATCAATTTTGAAGTCAAAAAAGAATGAGAGCATTGCGGAGGAAAACGAATTTCGTTTTTTGAAGAGAATATGAATTTAGAAACTGAATTAAAAGACATCAACAAAAAGTTTAGCCTTGACAGGCTTGATAATTGGGATACTGCGACGGCGCTCGTTCAGTCTGTTGTGGCGTATATTGCGCATATTTTTCCCGAGGCACAAGCGCATGTGTTCTGCCACGATACCGAGTTTCACGAATACCGCGAAATTGACCGCGAGGGAATCACAAGCATTTCTGATGATTCGCTTTTTATCGGTTGCTTGGCTATGACGGAAGGCGTTTTGGAGCTGGAAAAGCTGTTTTCCGATTTCCAGATTGATGACCCGCTTATTGAGCAGTGTTTGTCGGCAATTTATCGCGGACGGTACATCGTGCCTGTGGTGCGGAATTTTGAGCTGTTGGGATTTATCCTCGTGTGTTCTGCGTCAAATGAGGCAATGCTTGTACTGTCTGACGGGCAAAAAAAGGAGTTGCAGGCTGTTTCTGAGCGTCTGCAAATCAATCTCTATGCGGCGTCAGTGGCTGACCGTCAGCATCGGGAACTTTCGCGGCTGTCGTCGTTTCCGCAAGCATTGCAGGCGCACGGTTCGCTCGACGAGATTTATGCGCATTTGCTTGACGACCTTGCCTCTCAGATTTCGTTTGAGTGCGGTGTTTGCTATGCGTTCGAGGAAGAAACGGGGCTGCTCATTCCGTTCGACAAGCGCGGTATTTCAGAAAATGTGCCGTCGATTCACGTTGGGCGCGGTATTTCGGGGCAGGCGGCGGATTGGAACAAGATTATTTCTGTGCCGAATCGCGAAATGCACCCGTCTTATGCAACAATGCAGGAAGAAAAATTTATTACTGGGTCATTTATTTCTATGCCGTTTGGGAATGCGAAAGAGCTGTTCGGCGTGGTTACGTTTGCACGAAGCGCGGCAAATCCGTTTGGCGTGGAACATCGGTATATGCTTGAGATTGCGTCGAGTTTGATTGCCAGCGAAATCACAAACCGAAATCTGTTTGCAAAATTGGACGAAAGCAATTTCAACGTGGTTAAGTCGCTTGCCCGTGCGCTTGAAGCAAAGGACGCATACACCGAGGGACATTCTGCCCGTGTTACTAAGTTTTCGCTCAACATTGCGCGACGGCTTGGCTACAGCGAAGAGCGCCTGCACAATCTGCGCTACGGGGCGATGCTCCACGACATTGGCAAAATCGGGATTACAGATGCGATTATCAACAAAACGAGCCGTCTTTCCGACGAGGAATACACCACGATAAAAAATCATACGGAAATCGGCTGGCGCATTTTGAGCAATAATCCGTTTTTTGACCAAATTCGCGATTTTGTGCGCTATCACCACGAAACGCTTATTGGCACGGGGTACTACAAAAAAAAGGCGGGCGAATATCCTGAAGAAGCGATGATTATCAGTTGTGCCGATATTTTTGACGCGCTCACGAGCAATCGTCCGTATCGAAAAGCGCTGGCAATTTCTGTTGCGCTTTCGGAGTTGAAAAAATTGGTCGGCATTCATTTTTCTGAAGAAATATTCAATGCGCTTTCTGATTACGCTCAAAGCAAAGATTTTTCTGTTGAAACCGTGCGATTGTAAATTTCTTGCAATGCGGTAGGGAAGGGTATTATTTTTTGGCAGACCTTTCGTAACAGAATCAAATAAAAATCGGGCATTTTTCAATGTCCGATTTTTTTATGAAAAGAAAGATTTTCAAGAAAATTTATTCTTCTGAAGAATCTTCTCCTGTTGATTTTTTAATCAAGCGCTCGATGATGTCGCGGTTTTCAAGCAAATCGCTCAAGCCTTGGTCGTGGTGCAATCGCGTGATAACGTTTGCGAACAAGCCGCTGACGTTTGTGCTGATGTACCATTCGCGTTTCAAAAGCTCTTCGTGATACACTGCATTTGTTCCGATGATGCGATAGAACAAGCCCTTTTCATACGCTTCGTCAAACTGCTTGATTGCGTTGCCCGTGAAGAACGGCAATGAAATCGCAGCGATAACCT
>ERZ842401.2830-NODE-2830-length-22497-cov-3.421709_pt1 | contig 22497 bp, 31 predicted proteins | sample MGYA00521270_ERZ842401 | MGnify/ENA primary metagenome ERZ842401 (study PRJEB31892, sample SAMEA3878208) | bioreactor metagenome | biome: Moose rumen | place: Sweden | collected 2011-10 | study: EMG produced TPA metagenomics assembly of the PRJEB12797 data set...
TCAAATACTTCCGAGCGACGAAAAAACCCAACATGACTTCGATGTTGGTTAAGGCGGATCACGCCGATTTTAAGGACGATCGATTGACTTTGACGTTCGACAATTGGTCGCGAATGAAGATGTTCGATGCCGAATGCAGGAAGGAGATTCAATCGGCGGCGGACGCATTGCTCGAAAAACCGATCGAGATTGTCGTCGACAGCCTTGAGCCGCCGCCCGCACGAAAACGCGGTTTGACTCAGACATTGGCGCAGTCGAAGGGCAAGACGCGCCGAAACATCTTGAAGATGAACGACATTTTTGGCGATGTCGATAACGATAACACGGATTGAGGGGGAATTTTCAATGGCGCAGCCGCCGAAATTTAACATGAACGAGCTCTTGAAGAAAGCGCAGGAACTGCAGAAAAACCTCGAGGAGCAGAAGGAAAAACTCAAATCGGAGACGACGACGATCTCGGTCGGAGGCAACGCCGTGGTCGTAACTGTCGACGGCGAAAAGAACTTGAAGTCGATCAAGATTGATCCCGATCTGATCAGCGACGGCGACGTTTCGGTGATTGAAGATCTGATTGTGAGCGCGGTCAATTCCGCCAATGCCGAGATCGATAAGAAAATCGAGGCGCAAATGAGTGCAATGGCGGGTCCGGCGTTGAATGCCTTGCCCGGTTTGTCAAACATTTTCGGTAAATGAAATGGGCTCGAAGGCAATGAATGCCCTCGTCGAGTCGTTGCAAAAATTGCCCGGCATCGGAAGAAAAAGCGCGGCGCGACTCGCCTATTACATCGTCGATTTGGACGACAAAGACGTAAAAAATCTCGCCGAAATGATCCGTAATATCAAAGAGAACACGCATCCGTGTCCGATCTGTTTCCGAACGATTGACTCGGACGACAAGATTTGCGATATTTGCGCCTCGGCAATGCGAGATGCGTCGACAATCTGTGTCGTGAAGGATACGCGCGATCTTGATTCAATCGAGCGCATCGGATTTTACAAAGGCAAGTATCACGTGACGGGCGGTTTGATCTCGCCGCTCTCCGGCGTGACGCAAGAGGATATCAAGTTGCGGGAATTGATCACGCGCGTGGGCGATGAAGACATCAAAGAGATCATCATCGCATTCGAGCCGACGGTTGAGGGCGATGCAACGGCGTTGTTCATTTCGAGATTGTTGACGCCCGCCGGAGTGAAAGTGACCAAACTCGCGCGCGGGCTTCCGATCGGTACGGATTTTTATTCCACGGACGCTTTGACGCTCGTCAAGGCAATCGAAAACAGAACCGTCATTTGACACAAAAAGAGGTGGGGCAATGAACGTTGAAATGCTTGAATATGCCGCCGGCGCGGTCGTCGGTGTTGTTTTGATCGTCGTGGTCATCAACATACTGACTCTGCCGTTCCAACTGCTGTTCAAATTGATCATCAACAGCGTTATCGGCGCGATTATGCTTTACGTCATCAATATGGTCGGACTGGTGATGATCAAAATTACATTTATCCATTGCTTTATCGCCGGAACATTCGGAGTGCCGGGCGTTATCGGCTTGATGATTTACATGTATTTGTTTAAAAACTGATCCGCGCGGCGAAGGTACATTCGGATGAAGAACATTTTGATCAACCGCACGCAAAAAAGAACGCGGGCAGTCGTCATTGAAGACGACGAGCTCGCCGCTTATTATGTTGTCAACGAAGAAGAACCGAGTTTATCCGGCAACATCTACAAAGGGCGGATACAAAACGTATTGCCGGGCATGCAGGCGGCGTTCGTCGACATCGGAACGGATCGAAATGCGTTTTTGCAATTCGGCAAGAAGCGGACGTTTCCGGTCGAGCTTAACGGCGAAGTGCTCGTGCAGATCGAAAGAGAAGCGGTCGGCTCGAAAGGTCCGAGGGCTACATTGGAATTATCGCTCCCCGGGCGACGGGTTGTCTTGTTGCCGAACACGAACAGCATCGGCGTTTCGCATAAAGTCGAAGAAAAAGATCGAACCCGACTGTTCAAACTCGCCTCGAAATTGCGTCCGCCCAATTGCGGACTGATCATCCGAACTTCGGCGGCGGAATGCTCCGAAGATGTCTTAATCGAAGAGATTGATCGGTTGTTTCAAAAATGGCAGACGATTGCCGAATGTATCAATCGGCGCAAAGCACCGTCGTTGATTTACAGCGAAAACGATTTGCTGAAGAAAGTGTTGCGCAACGAGTTGAATTGCGAAGTCGAGCGGATTATTATTGATAATTTGAAAATGTATGTTCGCGCTACGGGCTTGGTAAAAGAACTGATGCCGGAATGTCCGGTGCGTATAGAGCATTACAACGGCGAGGAGCCGATTTTTGCGTTTTTTGGCGTCGATGACGAGATCAAAAAGCTCGGCGAGCGGGAATTGGAATTGCCGAGCGGCGGAGCAATCGTCATCGATCGAACCGAAGCAATGACGGTTATCGACGTGAATACGGGGAAATTCTACGGCGGCATAAATCTCTCCGACACGGTATTTCAAACGAATTTGGAAGCGGCGGAGTTGATTTTGAAGCAATTGCGGTTGCGCGACATCAGCGGCATCATCATCATCGACTTCATTGACATGAATCGTCCGGAGCAGAAAGATCGGTTGATGGAGTATCTTCGGACGAAAGCACTCGGCGATCGAAAGCGCGTACATGTGATCGACATGACGCCGCTCGGGCTTGTCGAGATCACGCGCCGCAGCAGTCAATAAAAAAAAGCGCGCTTGCAGGCGCGTATTTTTTGTTAATCAAAAATCCAATCTCAATTGCACGGGGCAGTGATCGCTTCCGAAAATGTTACTCTCGATCGACGCATCGACAATCCGATCTTTCAGCCGTTCGGACGTAAGGAAATAGTCAATTCGCCAGCCGACATTTCGTTCCCGAGCATTGCGAATGTACGACCACCAAGTGTAAGCGTCTTTCTTTGTCGGATTCAGGAAGCGAAATGTGTCGACAAAGCCCGCCTCCAGCAATTCATCAAACTTGCAACGCTCGTTGTAAGTAAAGCCCGGGTTATGATGATTGTTCGTCGGATTTTTCAGATCGATCGGCATGTGCGCCACATTGAAATCGCCGCAAATCACGAGCGGTTTTTTTGTGTCCAAATCCGAAACGAAATCTTTGAAGACATCTTCCCAATCCATTCGATAATCGAGTCGCTCGAGATCCTGCCGCGAGTTCGGAGCATAGACATTGACGAGGAAAAAGTCATCGAATTCGAGAGTGATAACCCGCCCCTCGTTGTCGTATTCTTCAATGCCGATTCCGAGCGAAACTCCGCGCGGCTCGAGTCGGGTAAAAATCGCCGTGCCGGAGTAACCTTTTTTTTCTGCGCTGTTCCAATATTGTCGATAGCCGTCAATATTGATTATCGCCTGATGCGGTTGCATTTTCGTTTCCTGTATCGAAAAAATGTCCGCGTCGAGTGATTTGAATGTCGTCATAAAATCTTTCTTCAGACAGGCGCGAAGTCCGTTAACGTTCCAAGAAACCAATTTCATCTGCAAAAACCTTTCACAACAAAATTTTTAATGCCGCGAAGTGCGAGACTTCCAATCAAAATGATCGGAAGCAACGCGAACCAATACCAATTCTGCAATTGAAGTTTCGAGTGCAAGATGATGTTGAAGAGCAGAATGTGGACGAGATAAATTTCAAACGACAGCCCGCCGATTGCAGACAACAATTTGTTTATCAACGGCAATCGGTTTAATAAGAGCGAAAAACCGAAGCAAAGTCCGGGTGTGATCAACAGAAAAGGATACCACCACACGCCGTAAATCGACAGAGTCAATTCCGGATACGTCCGAAGGCAGAAAATCAATACACTCGCGCCGAGTACCGTCGCGCCGAACAAAACGATTGCCGATGCTCGATTGAACAACGCGCCGTGCTTTGCGATTGCGGCGCAATAAAATCCGGCGAAGAAGATCGGAAGGCGCGTCATCAGCACGAGATAATCATTGTTGATGAACGCCGCCGTCAATGCGAGCAATCCGAATTCGGCAATCAAAAATCTTTTCGGCGACACGTTTCGATTGATCAACGAATGAAAGTACGGCGCGAGGAGATACAATACCGGCAACGCGCTGATGTACCAATTGAAGCAGAAATGCCAATCGACGAATGCCTGAATGCAAAAGAAATTGCCGAGGAGAGATTGCGGCGGCAGTTCAAGCCCCTGTTGATCGCGGAGCAGTTGCCAGACGAACAGAAAAATCCACCACGTCGGCAGGAGTCGCTCCGCGCGGCGTCGGAGAAAGGCAAGCGGTTCGGAATTCTTGTCGAGAGAATATTGACAGCCGATTCCGGACGCAAAGACGAAGAGATCGACGCCGCCGTAGCCGAGCTGTTTGAATATCCGAAGAACGGGATTTTCGACCGTCGCGCCGCAATGAAAAAACATGATCCACAGAATGGCGAAGCCCATCCAGCCGCTGCGATATCGAAACAATTCTTCCAAGCGCATTTTATTGCCGTTTGCTCCGGAAGAAAAACTTAAGCGTGATAATTTTTGTCGAGCGCGTCGCGCATTGATTTGATCAAATTCATGGCGTCGTTGAATTTTCCGTCGAGCAGACGACGAACGATCGCGCTGCCGACAATCACGGCATCAGTTTCGCTCGCCGCGCGGACTGCCGAATCCGCATTGCCGATTCCGAACCCGACCGCCATCGGCACCCCGGTGAATTGCCGAGCCGCCTTCACCACGCGATTGATTGTCGAAAAATCGAGCTCCTTGACGCCCGTCACGCCCGTATTCGACACGCAATAGATGAAGCCGTCCGCATTCGCGCAAGTGTCTTTCATACGCTCGACCGTCGTCACCGGCGTGATGAATTCCGTAAGATGAAATTCGTTGCGCCGACTGATCTCGCGCATTTCAGCCGACTCTTCATGCGGCACATCCGGAAGGATCACGCCGTCGAGCCCCGCCGCCTTCGCTTCGATCACAAACTTCTCGAAGCCGTTGCAGTTTTCGGAGCCGTCAAAGCCGTAACTCAAAAGATTGTTGATATATCCCATGGCGACGAGCGGCATCTCCGATACACGTCTGATCTCGCGAACGATCTCGAGAACGCCCGCCGTCGTCATGCCTTTGCGAACCGCCAATGACGACGACTCTTGAATGACCGGACCGTCTGCGAGCGGATCGCTGAACGGAATTCCGAGTTCAATCAAATCCGCGCCGGCTTTTTCGGCTTCGAGCATTGCACGGACGCTCGTTTCAACGTCCGGTGCGCCCGCCGTGATGTAAATGAACAGTCCTTTTCGCCCTTCGGATTTCAATGCCGCCAATTTTTTTTCCAATCGCGTCATCAGATCTGCACCCCCATTGCCTTTGCCGCCATCTGCACGTCTTTATCGCCGCGCCCGCTCAAGCAGACCACGACGACTTCGTCCGCGCTCGTCGACGGCATGAGTTTTTCGAGATACGCCAACGCATGAGAACTTTCCATTGCGGGAATAATCCCTTCGAGCTCCGACAGCCGTTTGAAGGCGTCGAGTGCTTCCCGATCCGTGACGGCAACATATTGTGCAAGCCCCGCGTCCTTGAAATGTGAATGCTCCGGACCGACGCCGGGATAATCCAACCCCGCCGAGATCGAATACGCCTCGATAATTTGACCGACTTCTGTCTGCAATACGTAACTGTATGCGCCGTGCAAAACGCCCGGGCGTCCCGTGCCCGACAAGGTCTTTGCGTTATCGCCGACGGCATCGCTTCGTCCGCCCGCTTCGACGCCGATCTTTTTCACCGACGGCTCATTTCGCAAGTCATAAAACGTTCCCATGGCATTGGAACCGCCGCCCACGCATGCCACGACGTAATCCGGCAACCGTCCGAATTCTTTGATCGAATCCGCGCGGATTTCTTCGCCGATGCATTTTTGAAAATCACGAACGAGCGTCGGATAAGGATGCGGGCCGACGACCGATCCGATCAGATAATACGTGTCGGTGACATGCGTCGCCCAATATCGGATCGCTTCGCTTGTAGCATCTTTGAGCGTGCCGGTTCCGGAACTGACGGGATGCACTTCCGCGCCGAGCAGTTTCATTCTGAAGACGTTGAGCTTTTGCCGCTCGATGTCCTCGACGCCCATGAACACCGTGCAGTTCATGTCGAAAAGCGCGGCGGCAGTCGCCGAGGCTACTCCATGTTGCCCTGCGCCGGTCTCGGCAACGATGTTCTTTTTGCCCATGCGCTTTGCGAGCAGTGCCTGCCCGAGCGCATTGTTGATTTTATGCGCGCCGGTGTGCAACAAATCTTCGCGCTTGAGATAAATCTTCGCGCGTCCGTAGTGCCGCGTCAATTTTTCGGCGAAATAAAAAATCGTCGGGCGACCGGCGTAATTTTTGAGATAACGATCGAAGTCCGTCAAAAACTCGCGATCGGCTTTGAATTTATCGTAAGCGGTCTCGAGTTCCATCAATGCCGGCATGACGATCTCCGGCACGTATTGCCCGCCGTACGAACCAAATCTGCCTTTCAAACAAATCACTCCTTCAGTTGTTGAGATCGGGGCGGAGTTTTTTTGCATCGCCGAGATAAACATGGCAAATGTCTCGAGCGTTTTTTTCGACGTCGACAAGCAACAATACGCGAATGCATCTCGGAAGGCTGTCTTCGATTGCGAGTTGCCGCGCGTCGAAGAGCGGAACGAGATCAAAGCCCGGCAATTGTCGCGCGCCCGTCGAGGGAAATGCCGCCGTCAAGTCTTCGGTCGACGAGAAGATCGCCGCTCCGATTTGCTCTGCATTCAAATCATTCGCCGTCATCATTTCGGTAATCAAAAGCCGCGCCGCGCGCCATATTTCTTCCTTTGAATTTGACTCGACCGTCGTCGCGCCTCTCACTCCTCGCAATGCCATTTCAAAATTCCTCCTCCAAAATCACGATCAAAATTATAATCGAAGAAGTTTTTTTTAGTCAAGCAATCAAACCGACGGCAGAAAAAAATTTACTTTATCAACTGATTGTAGTACAATCGATTTAAACTACAGATGTCGACCATACGAGGAAGTGATGGGATTGGAACTGAGGCAGCTTGAGTATTTTCAGATGGCGAGCCGATTGAAAAATATAACGCGGGCAGCGCAACGATTGAGAGTATCGCAACCCAACATCACGGTGGCGATCAAAAAACTTGAGTCGGAGCTTGGAATTTTGCTTTTCGATCGAAGTCAAAAACAATTATCGCTCACTCCGGAAGGCGCGGTTTTTTTGAGCCGAATCGAGACGGCTTTGCGCTGTATTGAAGATGCGATCCTTGAAGTCAACGATTACAAACAACTGAAGAAGGGCACGATCAAAATCGGAATTCCGCCGATGATGGGAGCGTATTTGTTTCCAAAAATCTTCTCCGGATTTCAGCGTTTGCATCAGGGATTGGACGTGTTGCTGTTTGAAGAAGGCTCGATGTCTATTCGCGAAATGCTCGAGCGCGATGAACTTGACTTCGGCATTGTGATCATCACAAACGTGCCGCCGACATTGAATGTATTGCAGATGAGTCGCTCGCAATTGATGGCATGCGTCAATTCCGAAAGTCCGCTCGCAAAGAAAAAATCTGTCGCTTCAAAAGACATCGCGAAATCGAGTTTAATCATGATGAAAGAGGGCTCGTATCTGCGCGAAATACTTCAGGAGCGGCTTCGGCAATTGAAAATCTCGCCGAACGTGGTACTCGAGTCGAGCCAAATCGTGACGATCAAAGGGCTGATTGCGCACGGAGTCGGGATCGCGTTTTTATTGGATTTTATTTGTGAGTCGACGGAGGGGATAAGCGCGTTGCCGCTTGCCGAACCGATCTTTGTCGACATCGGACTTGCTTGGAAGAAGGATCGATACGTGTCGAAGGCGGCGCAAGCATTCATCGATTTTTGTGCGGCGTCGAGCGCAACGGAAGAGCAAAATGATGACGGAGCTCAGAATTGACGAAACGAATTTGCGGCTCGATCTGCTGTTGTCGAAACTCCGCGCGGAACATTCGAGAGCGTATTGGCAAAAGGCGATCGAGCGCGGAGAAGTTCTGATTGACGGCAAAAAAGTTCGCGCGAGTTATCGAGTGTCGATCGGCGAAATTCTTTCGATTGCCGAAGCCGAGCCGACAAATCTCGAAATAGAGCCGGAAGATATTCCGCTCGATATTCTTTTCGAGGATTCGGATATAATCGCGATCAATAAGCCGCGCGGAATGACGGTGCATCCGGCGGATGGAATTTCGAGCGGAACGCTCGTCAACGCATTGCTGTTTCATTGCAGGGATTTGTCGGGGATCAACGGCGTGATGCGTCCGGGCATTGTACATCGACTCGACAAAGACACTTCGGGCGTAATGGTCGCCGCGAAGAACGATCGGGCGCATGTCAATCTCGCAAAACAGATCGGATCGAAATCCGCGCGGAAGATATATCTCGCGATCGTGCATGGGCGCATTTCGGAAAATGCGGGGATCATCAACGGCGCAATCGGTCGAAGCAAAACCGATCGAAAGAAAATGGCGATCACTTCGGACGGCAAGTCGGCAACGACAGAATTTCGAGTGCTCGAGCGATTTGCCGAATTCAGTTTTGTCGAATGTCGACTGTTGACCGGGCGGACGCATCAGATCAGAGTGCATTTGACCGGCATCGGGCATCCGTTGGTAGGTGATCCTAAGTACGGCACTCGGCGCAATGAGTTTCCGATCGAAGGTCAGGCATTGCACTCGAGCGAATTGACATTGACGCATCCGACGACGGGCGAGTTGATGAAATTCAAAGCACTGTTGCCGAATGACATGCAAAATATACTCCGACGGCTCCGCGCGGAACTTGTCGAAAACAATCGGGAGTTGTCGTCGACATTTATGATGATTTGACGTCGTTTAACGATACAAAAACAATTCGGAAGGAGTTTTTGACATGGCAGAATTCATTGAGAAAACGACAGTAATGGAGCCGGATGACATGCGGCGCGCGGTTCAGCGCATCGCGCATGAGATCATCGAGCGCAATCGCGGCATTGACGATGTGATCCTCGTCGGGATTCGGACGCGCGGAGTTCCGATCGCCGCTCGTCTCGCCGCCGCAATCGAAGAGTCCGAAGGCAGAATGCCGCGACTCGGCGTCCTCGACATCACTCTCTATCGCGACGATCTCTCCACTCTGCAATCGCAACCGATCGTCCGCTCGACCGACATCATGTTCGACATCACCGGCAAGATCGTCGTGCTCGTCGACGACGTCCTCTACACCGGCAGAACAATCCGCGCGGCTCTCGGCGCATTGATGGACTTCGGACGTCCGCAATCGATTCAACTCGCCGTTCTGATCGATCGCGGGCATCGAGAGCTCCCAATCAGCGCAGACTTCGTCGGCAAATCCGTTCCGACATCGAAATCCGAGATCATTGCCGTCCGATTGAAAGACATCGACGGCGAAGATCGCGTCGTCATTCGGCAACTCAAATCATAATCGACAAAAATTCATACTCATTTCAATTTCATAATGCTGTGCTATGCTTTTGCCGCATTAAACACAAAGGAGGGATTTTATGCTTGACAAAGTTCTTCGCACAATCATCACACTTTTTTTGGCAATCGCAGGCGGCGCATTATTGAAACTCGCAAGTCCGTTGCTCGCAATGTATTTGAGCACCGAGTTGCTCAACATCGATCTCGGAATCTTGCAATTGACTGCCGCAAATCTCATTTGTATTTTGACGGGCGCGTTGCTCGGCGGACTCGGCGGCTGGTTTGTCACGCCGTTTCTGCTCGGCAGACTCCGAAAATTCACCGTCTTCGTCGAGAAGCAACTCGGCAAGATGCCCACTCACGACGTCATTGCCGGCGCGTGCGGGCTTGCCATTGGACTCATAATCGCCAATCTCCTCAGCTATTCATTTGCGAAAATTCCGGTCGTGGGCGACTACATTCCCGTCATCTTCAGCATCGTGCTCGGCTATCTCGGCATTCACATCACGATCAAAAAACGCCGCGAGCTTGCCGCCAGTTTTGATTTCATTCCGCGAGTTTTAAAAGAAGTGTTGCGCTCTCGAGAGCGGGAAGCCGTCAACGCCGAAGTCAAAAAAGACGACAAAATTGCCGTCGACAAAGCAAAGGCAAAGCCGAAACCTGCCGTCAAGGAAGTCAAAGAAGTCAAGCCCGCGCCGAAGCCGGTCGATCTCAAAAAAAGCATCGACAAGGCAAATCTCGAGAAGAATTACAAGTTGCTCGACACGAACGTGATCATCGACGGGCGGATTGCCGACATTTGCCGAACCGGTTTTCTTGAAGGCACGCTTCTCATTCCTGTATTCGTGCTCGAGGAGCTTCAGCACATTGCCGATTCGCCGGATGCACTTCGGCGCGTTCGCGGGCGGCGCGGGCTCGACGTTCTGCAATCCATTCAAGATGATCAATCGAAACTCAAAGTCGAAGTGATGAACATCGATTTCGACGACATCAACGGCGTCGACTCGAAACTCGTGCGGCTCGCGCAAAAAGTCAAGGGCAAGATCATCACCAACGACTTCAATCTGAATAAAGTCGCACAATTGCGCGGCGTCGAAGTTCTCAATATCAACGATCTGTCGAATGCGGTCAAAGCCGTCGTGGTACCGGGCGAGACAATGCGCGTGCAAGTCGTCAAGGACGGACGCGAACCCGGACAGGGCGTTGCTTATCTCGAAGACGGCACGATGATCGTAATCGAAAACGGGCATCGCTATTTAAGTCGAACGATCTCCGTCGAAGTTACATCAGCACTGCAAACTTCCGCCGGACGGATGATCTTCGCGCGCCCGCGGTAATCAACATGGGAGCAGATATCAATGGATAACAATAAAGCAGTGTCGGTACTGAAAATGGCGGAGCAATTAAAGGCGCAAACTTCGGCAATAAAAGCGGCAATCAAAAAGCCGCCGGTGAAAATCGAATTGATTGCAATCGGTTCGTCAACGGGCGGCACGGAAGCACTCGCGACGGTTTTACCGGCACTTCGTCCGCCGTTGCCGCCGATTTTCGTCGTGCAACATATTCCGCCCGGCTTCTCGAAACTCTTTGCCGAGCGTATGAACGGCGAATGCGTCCTTTCGGCAAAAGAAGCCGTCAACGGCGAAATGGCGAAGCCGAACACGATTTACATTGCACCGGGCGAATTGCACATGTCGATCAAAAAAATCGGCGATGCAATCAAAATCAATTGCCATACGGGGCCGAAATTGCATGCGTGCCGTCCGGCGGTCGACGTGCTGTTTCACTCTGTGGCACGGCAATGGACGAACGGCGCGGCACTCGGAGTAATTTTGACGGGCATCGGACATGACGGCACTCAAGGCTTGCTCGAGATGAAGCGAAACGGTTCGCCGACAATCGGTCAGGATGCGGCAACTTGCGTGGTGTACGGCATGCCGCGTTCGGCATGGGAAGCCGGAGCCGTCGACAGACAATTTCCACTGCAGATGATTGCGCCGGCAATTATGAATCGCATCAAAGGCAGTGATTTTTAACAAATATTTTCTTCAAAAACAATGAACCGCTCAATCACGGGCGGTATTTTTTTGCATCAAATCACCGAGACTTTTGCCGTACAAAAAATCATGCGTAATTTGATTGTATTCCTTCCAAAAAGGACGCGTCGAGCAATCTTCGGCGCGCGGACAGGGTTCCGCATCGCATGCAAGGCAAGCCACCGGCGCAAGCGAACCTTCCATCAGCTCAATGATCTCTCCTACGGTATATTCCTCCGGCTTTCGACAGAGTTTGTAGCCGCCGCTTCTGCCGCCGATTCCGACAATCAATCCGCCCGCGACCATATCCTTGACGAGTATTTCCAAATACTTTTTCGATATCCCCTCTCGCGCGGCAATGTCTTTCAACGGAATGCAACCGCCGTTGCCGTTTTCGGCAAGATCAATCATGGCGCGGAGTGCATATCGCCCGCGTGTCGAAATCATAATTCATCACTCCCCGATTGGAATAAAACCTATTGACTTGATAGGCGAATATAATTATAATCTTTAAAGTTAATTTTTGGAAGGGGATTTTGACATGATTTATGCCGATAACGCCGCCACGACCAAAATGAGCGACGCGGCGATCCGAAAGATGATCGCCGTGAATGAAGAATATTGGGGCAATCCGTCTTCGCTTTACGCTCACGGGCAAAAGGCAAAAGAGATTTTGGAAGAGGCGCGGAAGTCGATCGCCGAAGTGATCGGTGCCGCGCCGCGAGAGATCATTTTTACGTCCGGCGGCAGCGAAGCCGACAATCAGGCGATTTTGTCGGCGGCGGAAGCGGGCCAAAAACGCGGCAAGATGCATATCGTTTCTTCGGCGTTTGAACATCATGCCGTTTTACATGTGCTTGACAAGCTGAAAAAACGCGGCTTTGAAATTACTCTCCTCGACGTGCATGAAGACGGTTTGATTCGCCCTTCGGAATTGGACGCCGCAATCCGCGATGACACATGTTTGGTGACGATTATGTATGCCAACAACGAGATCGGAACGATTCAGCCGGTTCGCGAACTCGGAGCGATCTGCAAAAAGCGCAATGTCATTTTTCATACGGATGCGGTACAGGCAATCGGGCATATTCCGGTAAACGTCATCGAAGACAACATCGATATGCTGTCGGCTTCCGCGCATAAGTTTCACGGTCCGAAGGGCGTCGGATTTTTATACGCAAAGAAGGGCATCAAACTCATCAATTTAATTGAAGGCGGAGCGCAAGAGAGCGGCAAACGCGCCGGAACGGAAAATGTTGCGGGCATTTCGGCAACGGCGACGGCATTGTCGGAAGCAAACGACAACATGTCGGCGAACATTGCACATCTTACGGAAATGCGCGATCGATTGATTGAAGGCTTGAAACGGATTCCGCATTCGGCTTTGAACGGTGACGCAAAACGCCGATTGCCCGGCAACGTGAATTTCTGTTTCGAGGGCATTGAAGGCGAGTCGTTGATTTTGCTTCTGGACGACAAGGGCATTCAGGTTTCGTCAGGCAGTGCCTGCACGTCCGGCGATCTTGAGCCGAGTCATGTCCTGTTGGCAATCGGAAGGGTGCATGATGTCGCGCACGGCTCGCTCCGTTTGACGCTCGGCGAAGAAATTGCGACGTCCGATGTCGACTTCATCATCCGATCGGTGTCGGAAGTCGTTGAATATCTCCGAAGTTTCTCGCCGATTTGGCGTGATCTCTGCTCGGGAAAACAACAGTTCATTTTGTGAAAGGCGGTAATCGATATGGCATTGTACAGCGCAAAAGTGATGGATCATTTTCGTAACCCGCGAAATGTCGGCGTGATTGAAGATGCGGACGGCATCGGCGAAGTCGGCAATGCGCGTTGCGGTGATATCATGAAGATGTATCTGAAGATCGAAGACGGCATCATTCAAGACGTAAAGTTCGAGACCTTCGGATGCGGAAGCGCGATTGCCTCGAGTTCAATGGCAACGGAGCTCATTAAAGGCAAGTCGGTTGACGAAGCAATGCAATTGACAAACAAGGCGGTGGCGGAAGCATTGGACGGTTTGCCGTCATATAAAATGCATTGTTCGGTTTTGGCTGAAGAAGCCATTCGCGCCGCGCTCGAAGATTATGCGCAAAAAAATACCGCGCAAGCGGAATAAAACGGCGCACTCGATAAAGTAATGACCGGTTTCGACGATCGGTCATTTTTTTAAAGCCGACATAAGTTTATTGAGCAGAGCGCGGAGCTCGATCGCTTCTTCCGGTGAAAAGCCGTCGACGCAATTTGCCATTTGTGTCGGAACCGTCAATGCCTTTTCACGCAACGCCATTCCTTCGCTCGTGATAGACGCAAAGACGATGCGCTCGTCTTCAGAAGACCGCTCGCGCGCAATCAGCCCTTTCGACTCGAGTTTTTTCAACAACGGCGTCAACGTCCCGGAATCCAAATGCAATTTTATGCCGAGTGCTTTGACGGTGATGCGCTTCTCCTCCCACAACACCATCAGCGCGATATATTGCGTGTAGGTGAGTCCGAGCTCGTCGAGGAACGGACGATACGCGTTGACGATCTCTCGCGCGCATACATACAACGGAAAGCACAATTGATTTTCCAATTTCAGATCCGACTCGTTCAATGCCGCATCACCTCCCGCGAGTATTGTATAAAATCCGCGTCCGATTGTAAATGAATCGAAACTTGACAAAACGATTGCATTTACTATAATTTAATTGTGCTAAATCAATTCCATTGACAAGGAGAAGAGCTTGATGGAAAGTTTACACGGATTGACGAAGGGCACCGAGTTTGAGTCGATGATCAAAGGCATCGCGCAGGCTGAAGCGAACGGTGTGATGATGTAGCACGTCTGGCACGTGAGCAGGAGCCGGACGAAGTCGCGGAGAAATTCATCGAAGCCGCCAATCAGGAAGCGGTGCACGCCGGATTTTACGCCGTCCTCAACGGCAAGTATCCGAAGAATTTCCGATCGATGGTCGCGACGGTTCGCAAGGCGGAGACTAACGGCGAGGCGCAAGTCAAAGCAATGGCTGACAAAATCCGCGCGGCGGGATTCGGAGCGGCGGCGGATGAAATGGAAGTGTTCGCGAAACAGGAAGGGCATCACGGCGTGTTGATGACGGAAATTCTCGAGAAGTATCTGCCTGCCGAGGCTGAAGCCGAAGCCGTTCCCGATCGAAAAGTGTATGTCTGCCCCGTTTGCGGCTACGAGTACGAGGGCGATCTCGACGGCGAGTCCGACGATTGGACATGTCCTCTGTGCGGGCAACCGAAATCGGTCTTCAAATTGAAGGCATAATCCGATGAAACGCCGCGACTTTATCAAAGCAGTCGGAATCGGCACCGTCGGACTGATGACCGGCGGTTGGACATTCGCAAAGGAGATCGGCAATATGAAAATCAAAGCGGTCAAACTCTACGAAAACGGCTTTATGACGCAACCGTTCGCGATGGGCGGCAACGGCGAGACGGCAAAATTCGATCCGACCGTCCGCTACCGCTCGACTTTGCAGAATTATCTCATAGACACCGGCAAAGAAGTCATTCTCGTCGACACCGGCATGCCGCTCGAAGCTCCGGATATGGTTGTCGATGAAAAGACGCAAATTTATCTCGGAAGTCGGATCAAAGATTATGTTTCGGCATTGCGCGAACTCGGATATGAGCCGGAGCAGGTCTCGAAAATTCTCGTCACGCACAAGCATGCGGATCACACCGGCGAGCTTCGGAGCTTCCCGAACGCAAAGATTTATATCTCGCGCATCGAGGCGGACGACATGAAACTCGAAGGCGATAACATTGTTCGGACGGACTTCACCGACGGCGCATTCAAGAATTTCGAGCGCAGTCAAAAGATTGCCGACGGCATTCATTACATCTTCGCGCCCGGGCATACCAAAGGCAACAGCATCGTCATTGTCGAAGACGGCGGTTTGAATTACATCATTCATGGCGACGTCACTTACACGGACGAGGCGTTGTATGAAAATCGGTTGTCCGTGGTTTTCGAGGATTGGGATGCGGCGGTCGATACGCTTACTCGCGTTCGGCAGTTCATTCGCGAGAATCCGACGGTTTATGTCTCGACGCACACGCCGCTCGGCTATGAAAATCTCGAGGCGAAACGCGTCGTCGATCTCGACAATATGCCCGAGCCCATTCCGCCCGGCGAGATCAAGGCGGCAAAATCGACCGGCAAATACGTCTGCTCGATTTGCGGTCAGGTTTACGATCCCGCAATCGGCGATCCGGAGCATGGCATTCCTGCCGGTACGGCGTTTGAAGACTTGCCTGCCGATTGGAGATGCCCGCGTTGCAAACAGCCGAAGTCGGCATTTAACAAAGCGTAGGAGAATTGTCATGACAGATGCAGAGATCATCCGAGCATTTCATTTGATGTTCGACAACTTCCCCGAGCCGGTGATGATCACTCAAAAGAGTCGCGAAATGGTTGCGATCAACAGAAAAGCAGCCGATCTCGGACTGGCGGTCGGATTAAAATGCTCATCGATTGGCAAGCCCGAAAATCATCGCGGCTGTCTGTGCAACAAAGCAGCCGACACCGGCGAGCCGATTTATATCGCTTACGAAGGCGCATTCGGCAAGGCGTTCGGCTATTGGATTCCGATCCCCGACAAGCCGGAATGGATTATTCACTTCGGCGTCGGCGGCACTTTCAAATACGAAGACAGCAGCATTAAACGTTGATTGGAGGAATTTGAATGAACGTTTACGATTTCAAAGTCAAGACGAAGAGCGGCGAAGAGAAATCGCTGAAAGATTACGCCGGTAAAGTTCTGCTCATCGTCAACACGGCGAGCAAGTGCGGTTTCACTCCGCAATTCAAGGGCTTGGAAGAGATTTACAAGCAGTACAAAGATCGCGGCTTCGAGATTCTCGGCTTCCCGTGCAATCAATTTGCGGCGCAAGCCCCCGGCAGTAACGACGAAATTCAAACATTCTGCCGACTCAATTACGGCGTGTCGTTTACGATCTTTGCAAAGGGCGACGTGCGCGGCGAAAATGCACAGCCGCTTTTCAAGTATCTGACCGGGCAGAAGAAGTTCGAGGGCTTTGATGAGTCGAAGCCGATGACGGCGATTTTGACGAAGGCGTTGAAAGAGAACTTCCCCGAGTTTCTCGAAGATGACGGCGTTAAATGGAATTTTACGAAATTCCTGATCGATAAAGAAGGCAATGTGGTCGCGCGTTTCGAGCCGATGATCGAGCCTGCCGAAATTTCGGATCAGATCGAAAGTCTTTTGTCGAAATAGGAATTTTAAAGTCCGAATGCAGAGATATTTCCATGAAATCATCGACAAAGTTCCGATCAGAGATTACGGCATCGACGGCTTGACGGTTCACGTCGATCACACGTCGCCCGGCACGGTGTATTTTGCTTATGCGGAGAAGGAAGTCGTTTTCCCCGAGCACTCGCACGCCGCGCAATGGACGATCGTTGTTACCGGTTCCTGCAGTTTTACCGCCAACGGAGAGACAAAAATCTGCAAAGCGGGCGAGACATATTTCATTCCTGCCGGTTTGAAGCATCAGATCACGTTGCACGCGGGCTATTCCGAAGTCGATTACGTTGACGATCCGAACGATTGACGAGTTTTATTGCAAAAGAGGTTACGGCATATGAAATTGTTTATTGGAAAAAAAGTCGGAGTAAGCAAAGAGGAACGCGAGTTACCGTATTACGAATTCTTCCGGCAACCTATGGCTGAAATTCCGAGCGAGAAGATCAAATTGATCGACGCGCCGTCAAAACTCTCGGGCGTGCCATTCGAGGAGCGCGATAAATTCTTGCGCGGCGAGGACGGGAATTATTGCCGACTCGGCTACGGAGTTGCGGAGGACGGAATCGGCTTCGTCTGCAATGAGACGTATATGCCCGGCGTTTCGAGCGAGATGCTTGATTGGTGGTTTCCGTGGCACAGCGTCGGCTCCGATCTTCGATACAAGATTTGGGATCCGGAGGATCACTATTTCGCGCGCGCCGATCGAGCGGATTACGTTTGCGATCCGAGCGTTCCGATCAATCAAAAGACGTGGGACGTCAATCATTACGTGCTCGAGGATATCGGAAAAGGACCGTCATTCTTGAACTTGCAATTCAAAAGTCCGGCAGACTTCGGCTATGACACGTCGGCGATCGGCACTGAAAAATGCAAATCGCTGGTATCGGCGATCGGCGATGGCGATTGCGCGGCGGCTATGACGCATAAAGGGTATCCGCACGAAGACGGCGTGATGCTCTGCTCGCGGTTTTGGATCGGCTTCGGCGTCGTCGACGGCAAAATCATTCGCACATTGCCGAAGGATTTCAAAATTCCGATCGACGTACCGCAAGGGCTTTTCGCGCACAACATCAAAGAGTTCTCGAATCTCGCCGCAATCCTGCCCGAGGTTTACGCCGACAACAAAGACAATTTCTGAAGACGGCGTAATGTTCTGCTCGAGATTTTGGATCGGATTCTTCGGCGTTGACGACAAGATCATCCGCACATTGCCGAAAGATGTCAAAATTCCGATCGAAATTCCGCGCGGATTGTTTGCGCACAACATCAAAGAGTTCTCTAATCCGGCGAAAATTCTGTCCGAGGTTTACGTCGATAACAAAGATAATTTCTGACATCGCAATAAAAAAACGAGCCGCTCAATCACGGGCGGCTTTTTTGATTGCCTCGGCAATTTCATGCGCGAGCGGCACCGGAACCGCATTGCCGATCATCTTGTACGCGTCATTGACATTCGAGTAGATGAATTGAAAATCGTCGGGGAAGCCCTGAATGCGAGCGATCTCTCGGACGGTCATGCGGCGATAAAGATGCTCCGCGCCCTCGACGAAGCGGCGGACGTTCGGCTCGACAAAAACCATTTTCGGAGCTTGCGGATGCAATTGACAGTGCCGCCCGCCGGCCTGCACGGTAAACGCCTGCTCATCCCATGCCTTCACCCGATTTCGGCTCATGAAGATCGTCGAGAAGCCGCCGGTGAAATATTCATTGCAGTTGACGGCAAGATCGTTGTGTATGTTTCCGGCGGCGGTCGGAACTGCAGTGAATTGCAAATTCCAAATCACGTCTCGGAGCGTCAATTTCTTGGCGTCGTCGACGGTCGAGCCGCGCGGAAATTTCCAATCGACATGGAGATCGCGTCGAAAACCGACGTAAAACACGCGCTTGCGTTCTTGAGCGACGCCGTAATCCTTCGCATTGACGAGCGAGATCGATACGTCGTAGCCGCATTGTCGAAACAACTCGAGAATATTCCGTACTGCTTCGGAGTGACGATTGGCAAGCATGCCGCTGACGTTTTCGGCGAGGAAAAACTTCGGTTGCTTGGCGTCGAGGATGCGGATATAGTCGAAAAACAATTGCCCGCGCGAGTCATCGATGCCGCGTTGCGCGCCTGCTTCAGACCATGATTGACAGGGCGGACCGCCGATAATGCCGTCGATGTCGTCGGGAAGATCGTCCGCGCGGAGTTGCCGAATGTCATTCGTCAAGAGAGTCGTGTTCGGGTGATTGCAGCGATACGTCTGCCAAATCGATCGGTCGAATTCATTGGCGATCGGAATTTCAAAACCCGCGCGCTCGAATCCCGAATCCAAGCCGCCGCAACCGCTGAACAAACTGATCACTCGCATTCGATCACCTCAAAATTCATAGCGAATGAGTTTCGCATCATTGAGCCGCGCCGGATTGTCGGGATCATGAATTTTCACGTCAACAATGCGTAATGTCGGATAATGTTTCTGAAGCTCGAAAAGCACATTGAGGTTGCGCAGTTCATTCCATTTCGCCGTATTGATAATGCACATGAAATTAAAATTCGCTTGCGGATTACGCTCGTAAACATAGTTAAAGACTCGCCACGGATTTTCGATATGCCACATTCCGCGAATTCGGAGATACGTGATGCCGAGCGGATCTACTCGATTGACTCTGCCGAGTTCGCGAGTCGGAGCAAATTCCAAACCGGCAGAAGTTTCAACACCTTGCTTGATTGAATTGCGCACTCTGTCATAGCATTCAGCCGAAGCGCAACAGTCGCGCCCGTACACCATGCAAAGATGTTTGATCCGATCGCCGTTCACGACGCCGACAGCATAGACGATGTCTTTAACGCGCCAATCTTCAGCCGCGCGGCACGCATTCGACAACAGCGGATCATCGCAAATCAAAAACTGTTTCGGATAACTGCTGTTGAGAGCAAGTGCGGCATTTTCGGATTGAATTTTTTTGACTTCGATCGCGTCGCCGCCATGCAACATTATATCTGGCGGATTGGCGTCGTTGCCAAGATACGAGAACGCCGCAGACTGCCGTTGCATTCGCTCGAACGGTGAACAGTCGAAAGCATCGGCAAACAAATCTTTGATATAATCCTCGAGTACATATCCGACAGCATTAATTCGATTGCTTCCGAATTGCCCGGTACTCAACAGATTATCGCGACGATTGATCAAAGTGCAAATCGCATCGATTATATTCTTCAATCTGCTCCTCCCTTCGAGCTTCAGAAAAACACATCGACAAAGGCATGCATCAGCGCGCCCATAACCGCCGTGCACGGAATTGTCAAAACCCACGCGGCAACCATCTGTTGAGCAACGCCCCAGTGAACGGCATTAATTCTCTTCGCCGTGCCGACTCCCATGATCGATCCGCTCACGACATGCGTCGTCGATACCGGCAAATTCAGCAATGTAGCCGAAAACACAACGCTTGACGAATTGAGATCCGCCGCGAAGCCGCTCAACGGCTCGAGTTTGAAAATCTTGCCGCCGATCGTCTTGATGATACGTTGCCCGCCGAGCGCAACGCCCAATGACATTGCCGCCGCACACAGCACTTTGACATATGTCGGCACTTCAAACTCTGCAATGAAGCCGCCCGAAAATAAAGCAAGCGTGATGATGCCCATCGACTTTTGCGCGTCATTTGACCCATGCGAAAACGCCATGGTTGCCGCCGTCAGCATCTGCATTTTCCGAAACCGGCTGTTGGCAACGTGCGGGTTCATTGAATAAAACGCGCGGAACAGAATATTCATGATCACGATGCCGGTAAACCATGCGACAATCGGCGATGCAACCAATGCGATGACGATCTTGCCGATGCCATGGAAATTCAAGCCCGCCGTTCCGACCGAAACGAGCACCGCACCCATCAAACCGCCGACCAACGCATGTGACGAGCTCGACGGCATTGCGAACCACCAAGTCAAGAGATTCCAAATTATCGCGCCCGACAGAGCCGCGATGATGATCTGTTCGTCGACGATGTGCGGACTGCTGACAATATCGCCGCCGATCGTCTTCGCCACGCCCGTCGAGATCATCGCGCCCGTAAATTCCAAAACCGCCGCCATCATCACCGCCGTCGTCGGAGTCAATGCCCGCGTCGACACTGAAGTCGCGATTGCATTCGCACTGTCGTGAAAGCCGTTGATGAAGTCGAATAACAACGCCAACACGATTACCGTGAACATCAAATATTGCAGTTCATGCATACTTCATTACAACTCCTCGAATCATATCGCCGATTTTTTTGCAGTGATCTTGCGTCTGTTCAATGTCGTCGAGAATATCCTTCCATTTGATCAGATGTATCGTCCGATGCGCCGGATCTCGCGAGGCATCGTCGAAAAGCACTCCCACGTCCTCGCGATAAACCAAGTCCGCCTTGCTCTCATATTCGCTGACTTTGTGGACGGCATCGAGAATTTCGCGCTGATTTTTTTTGATGTCGACGAGCAACTCAAACGCCTTGACGAGTTCGTTTGTGCTTTCGACAAGCCAATTCGTCAACATCGGACATTTGTCGGTCGCATGCCCCGCACGATACATGATCAATCGCTGAAGCGCGCCTTGCAACATGTCAACTCCGGAATCGAGCTCGCTTGCGATCGAATATATATCTTCGCGATCGATCGGCGTGATGAACGTCAGGTTGAGCTTTTCGAGAATGCGCTCGTTGACTTTATCCGCCAAATCTTCGAGCCCGAGAATCTCGTCGATGCGCTCGAGGGATTTGTTCGGATCTTTGATCACCTCGTCGAGCAATGCCGCTCCATGCCGAAAAAACTTCGCGTTCTCGACAAACAGATCGAAAAATTCCGTGTCTTTGCGGGCAAAATTAAACATCGATTATTCTCCTTTCAACAACATCACCGATTGCAACGCAAAAAATTACATCGACAATCGAATACTGCCGATGTTGCATTCAATTTACACTTCTTCCGACGGCTCATCCGGAGTACCGAGAATGTCGTCGAGCCATTTTTCGATTTCTTCCGGCTCCTTCTCGCAGGCAAACACCAATTCGCTGATCAGAATTTGGCGCGAGAGATCGAGCAATCGCCGTTCGCCGCTCGAGAGTTTCTTGCGGAGATTTTGCGCCGATAAATTCCGAGCAACCGCCGCCGCATCGAGGATATCTCCACTCTTCAATCGCTCGAGTGTCGCATGATATCGCTTATTCCAACTGCCCGCAATATGTTCCGGCTTTGCTTCGAGCGTTGCCTTCACTTCAGGCACTTTCGATTTATCTGTGATGCCGCGCAATCCGATCTCATTGATCTTGTCGACGGGCAACATGAGTTTCAAATTGCCCATCGGCATTTTCAGCACGTAATACGATTTCGTCACGCCGCCGATTTCGTTCGTCTCGACGCCCGCGATTATTCCCGCGCCGTGCATCGGATATACTATTCTCTCTCCTATTTCCATTTTGCCACCTCCGCTGAGCTATTCTTCTTTTGTCGAGCGCAGGAAGAGTTGCATCAACTCTCCGCGCGGATTTTTATCGTGATGAATGATGTTGTTGACGGTGTTACAGATCGGAAGTTCAACGCCCGACTGCTCCGATAATCGCATCAACGCCTTGACCGTTTCGACGCCTTGGTGTGGGACCAGACGCCGCTGATTACCAAGGATTATGTGGAACCAGATCGGAAGAGCACACGTCTGAACTCCAGTCACA
>ERZ842401.2831-NODE-2831-length-22496-cov-12.040907_pt1 | contig 22496 bp, 33 predicted proteins | sample MGYA00521270_ERZ842401 | MGnify/ENA primary metagenome ERZ842401 (study PRJEB31892, sample SAMEA3878208) | bioreactor metagenome | biome: Moose rumen | place: Sweden | collected 2011-10 | study: EMG produced TPA metagenomics assembly of the PRJEB12797 data set...
ACACCTTCAACAGTCACGGCATCTTCAGCCGCTTCCGCGACGAGATGTACGAGAGGATGTATAACAAGAAAAATAATTTTTAACCCCGCTCGGCATCCCGTAAGGGTGACGCTTTTACCGCTCGACCTCTGGTCGCTTGCTACCAACGGGACGCAAGAAAGGCGAAGCCGACTAAAAGAATTTTTTTAATAATTTCCCCGACCGAAAGGGAGGGCTAAAAAACATCAACGACAATGGGAAAACAGAAAAGAAGCGAGAACACGTATCAGAAGATTCAGACCGTGTTCAAGAGAGACGAGAAGAACGTAATCATGCCCTACGCCGAACTGACGCAGCCGGAGTTCGACTTCCTGCGCGACAAGCCGTGGCGGTGTGAGGAGAAGATTGACGGCACGAACATCCGTATCGAGGTTGAGCGTGTGACTATCATTGATAACCCTACTCCGCAACTCTGCCCCGACGATATGCTGGAGCAGTTGGGCAAGACAGAGAGCGACATCAAGGCCGTGCAGTTCACGGTGAAGTACAAGGGTAAGACAGACAATGCCGACGTACCGCCAAGGCTGATGAAACATCTGATGGAAACCTATCCTCCAGAGAAGGTATTGGAGTCGCTGGGACTGGAGAGAATCATCGACCGACAGGACTGGGACAGCCACAAGTGGCAGTCCGTCGACGACATCCCGCAGCGCTACACCATCTACGGCGAGGGCTACGGCGCGAAGATACAGAAGGCGGGCGGAAACTACCTCTCGCAGTCGAACGGCTTCATCGTGTTCGACGTGAAGGTGGACGACCTCTATCTGCTCTGCTCAGCCCGCGACGAGATTGCCCAGAAGCTGGGCGCCCCGGTAGTGCCCTTCATCGGCATGATGACGCTCGACGAAGCCATCCAGTACGTCCGCACGGGCTTCAAGAGCCGCATAGCCGAGAACAAGGACTTCATGGCCGAGGGCCTGGTCATCCGCAACGAGCTGGGACTGAAGACGCGCCGTGGCGAGCGCATCATCACCAAGCTGAAGACCTGCGACTTCCAGAAGTACCGCCAGGTGTACGGCACCGACGAACCTGTGGAGCAGTGGGTGAACAGTCACATCGGAGAGTGAACCGCAGCCCTTGCATCCGCCCCGGAATCTTTATACCTATAAAGCACCCCGCTTGATAGGTATAAAGCCGGGAGCTTAACAGGTATAAAGCCAGAGGCTCCGCTGGGAGCACGTATTATTAACCAATTTAGAACCTGCCGGTGATTAGGCGAACCGGACGAAGTTTACAAATCATGGTAGACTACAAAGTTTTCATCAACAACGGTAACGAGGCATTCGGTACCACAGGCAAGACCATCAGCATCGAGGAGCAGCCCCGCACCATCAGCGACGACTTCCTGGCCGAGGAGATGCACCACGCCAACGAGCTCATCCCCAAGCGCACCATCAAGGAGGTGCTGAGCATCTTCAGCGAGGTCAGCGCACGGCTCATGGCCGAGGGCTTCGCCATCCAGTTCCAGAAGGACGGCAAGGTGTCGCTCCGGCTCTATGCCGAGTCGTGAGGGCGATGGGCAACGCCAATCTCATTCGAGCACTGCCGAGTCGCGACAGAGCTCGCCGATAGGCAATGGTGTGCCATTCGCTGACATCGTGGAACAAGCCCGTCTCTACATCCACACATTAGGCGGATTCGAAAAGTTTGCTGAATGGGGGTTGATTAGGCCGAAGGGATAGGAACACGAATTGAACGAATTGACACGAATTAAACGAGGGTGCAAGCCCCTCATATTATTAACAACATTCTAAAAAATCAAGGAACTATGATTTACCGATATTTTGAGGTGCGCTGCGACTATTGCGGACGAACCATCAACCACTATCCACAGCGCAAGCCCGACAATGAGGTGCTGCGCAAGGACGGCATAGTGCATACCAGAACGAAGCAGTTTTGCTCGGATGAGTGCTATGCCAACTGGAACCATGACCGACAGGCAAAGCAGTACCGTAACCTGCGGCAGAACGGAAAGATTCACAACGAATAATAAAAAATCAAGGAACTATGAGACCAGAAGAATTATCAGTAGGCAATTATGTCTATGGCATTGAGATTGAGGGAGGCGAAGAGACTGCTGAAAGTCTTGTGACGCGATACCCGATTCAGATTGAAAGCATCTACGGCGACACCATCCTCGACAACTACGGGATGGAGCGCGATATTAAGGACGGTATTGAGCCGATTCCGCTGACTGCCGAGATACTGGAGAAGAACTTCACGAAGAAGGGCAACCGCTATGGCATCTATGAGGACTTCTACGATTTTGAACTACACGAGTACAACGATGGTATGTGGCAAGCCGTGTATCACAACTGCGAAATGTCGAGCGTACCCGACGAGCAATCGTCTGTATGCTTCGTGCATCAACTTCAGCGCATGATGACGGACTGCTACTGCGGCGAAGACTTTAAGATTGATTTGGAGGAGGACTGACGTATGATTAACTTACACATAGAATGGCGCGAGGTGCTGTGGTGGATGCAAGGCGGCATGGCTGGCAGTCACCTCAGATGGAGCGTGTACGAGGATATGGTCAACAAGGTGTGGCCGCAATGCACTGAGCAAGAGCGACGCAACATCCATTACATCATGGAAAGGGACTTCGGAACGTACTGGCGCAACAGCGAGGGCGATTGGAAGCCGGAAAGCGAGATATTCGACAAGACCCCGTTTGAATACTTCCGTCAGGTGCTGGCACGCTTCGACCCCGACAATCAGTATGCCGTCACGATGAAGTGCAAGAGCAGCGAGGATTATCAGTCATTCGTTCGCCTGGCGATATTCCCAGCCGTGTGCATCAAGCGACCATACAATTTGCCTAAGGGCGACTATTGGAAGAGCGACACGTTTGAGATAACCGTCCGCACCTACAAGTGGCAAGACGAGTATCGAATAGACTGGAGCCGCCGTTGTGCTGAGACCTCCATCGTAAAAATCGAAAAGATGACCATTCCAGACAATGGGACAATGTAATTCTTCACTCTTAACTCTTAACTTATAAATTATGCAACAATCACTCGAAGACATCCTGCGGGAGAAGATGGCTGTGCCCGTGAGCATCAAGGGCAAGGAGGGCGCGACGCTGATGCCGATGGAGGCTATCGCTATGGCGATTATGAACAATGCGATGAAGGGCGACTTGGCGGCGGCTAACTTCATCCGCCAGCTGACGGGCACCAGCCGCGACGCTCAGCACGACGAGGCGAAGGCCAGGGAAAGGCTCCTGGCGGTGGTGGCGGAGTTGCGCACGGCTCTCGAGGCCGACGGGCTGAAGCCTGCCGAGGGCTCGCCGGAACTGGAGCTGTTGGCCGTGGAGTTCTCCACGCTCAGGCGCATCGCCGCGCTGCTCATGGCGGAGGGTCACACGGACATCGTGGTGACCGCCACGAAGCAGGAACTGAGCTCGACCAACCGCACCTACAACGACCTCACCAAGCTCTTCTCGCAGCACATGCGCGACTACCGCCAGCAGCTGATTCAGGCGAAGATCATGCGGCGCACGTAAACGACAACCAATTAAACATATAATGACAATGGACGTTTGAGCGTTCCCGTTAATCGGGAAGCGGCGTAAGCCTAAGGGCAAAAAAGAACACGAATTGAACGAATTGAACGAATTTATCAAGGAACTATGAAGTACATTGAAGCAGAGAGAATCACAGCCGAGATTGACAAGATCATCGAAGGGCTGAAAAGAAATTGTAACCCCGACCCATTGGGTACAACGGAAGAATGTTTGGCAGATGCCGAGATTGAGGCATTGGAACTTGTAAAGAGTACCATTGACGAGATGAAGCAGGAAGAGCCGACACCTCCGGGCATCGAAGAGGAAAGTCAGAGGAAAGGCTGGCTCGACTACGGACTGATGATGAGTGAGATAGGCTTGCACCGCTACAATGCGATACACCGCATCAAGGAGCATAAGGAGCAATTCGACCCTCTCACCATTCCCGATCTCTACCACGTCGCAGAATACTATGAGTCAGTAGGTGTGGAGAAAGTCTGCTGCTGTTTGCAAGCATACTGTAAGGATTTTATCTTCACGCAAGACGAAGTAAAGGAAATCATTGACGCAAAGGAGGAGTAAAATGGTAAACAAAAAAGCGAAAAAGCGTGGAGGGGCATTTGCTCCACACACAAGATATGCCATTAAAAGGAATGAAGAGAGCAGCAGGTGGATTGCTTCCATTTGTATAGGCGATATCTATTTTGAGACCGATCCGTACAAAGATAAGGAAGGTGCGGTTTCCGAGTTAATAGGGTATCTTGAAGCATTGAACGAGAGTGTTGAAGAAAAAATAAACGACTTAAACGATATACTTTATGGTAGAGAAGATTCTAAAAGAAACCTACGTCAATCCCAAGGTGGAACTGACGCAGGGTGACTACAACCGCCTTGTTCAAATGGCGACAACGAAATATTCATTGAAAATATAAGAGGCCATGACTACGTAATCTTCGACGGATATTGCAAAGGTGGAATAGTTCATGCCGAGAGTTGTCCTTGTAAAGCAGGAAAATAATATGGTAACAAAAGTTATTATTAAAGACAATACGAAAAGCCCCATCCGCTATATCGCGGACTTGAAGGCTTTCATGAACGGGAAGGAGTACGAGTTCAAGCCTGGTGTAAACATCATCGTAGGCGAGAACGGGTGTGGCAAGACTACGCTGATGAACATTCTGAAGAAGTATTTGCTGATAGACTATACGGAATGCTCTAAGGGAATGTATCGGTGTAATATAAACGCTATGTTTGATGGAACTGTCAGCAACAGGCATCTGCTTGGCGGTGTGGACGTGTATGCCGATTATACCAAGAACACCTTCCGTTTGTCACACGCAGGAGAGAAGGAGAAGAATCAAGCCATAGAAACCGCTGCAGACTTTGGCGCGATGATGACACAGAAAAGTTCATCGACGGGCGAAAGTGTGGTTGTAGCTATCAATTCTCTTTTCAGTTATATGTTCAGCAAGGATGCCAAACTAATGTTCGACTATGGTCAGTTTGAGGAAAGCGACCCGCTCTATTATGAGTACGTGGAGAAACATCGAGTGGAATGTGCCGATGAGTGGACTATCCTCATGGACGAGCCTGACAGAAACCTCTCGTTGGAGAACATCGGCCATATCAAGGCCATCCTCTCATTTCATAAACCGCAGACCCAGATAATCGCGGTAGTCCACAATCCGCTGCTTATCTATGCGCTCTCGAAGAAACGTTCTGTGAATATGATTGAAATGACCGATGGGTATGTGGATAGGGTCGTTAAGGAAGTGCATAACCTAATCAGATAGAGTTTATGGAGAAGATAGTGTTTAACCGAAGTGACAGTGAGTTTGAAATGATTCCATTCAAGCCAGACGAAAACGGCCTCTGTCATGAACTGTGTCCTTATGGACAAGGATGGACTGACGAGGAACATGCCGAGAATGAGCGTTTTGCTCGCAAGGTAGGAGGTCGCTCTGTTCCTCAGACTTATCTTATAGGTACGGCACCATGTGTAAGACGCTGCAAGTATAGCAAAGGTCAGGCGGAAGGTGTAAAGGCTGTGATGTGTGCCTATAAATATCTGAATAAGGCATGAGTAAGTACAGACACGGCTTTTGATATTGTCAAATCACGTCTGACGTGTCAAAGTTTTAGTATATTTAACTATATAGTTTTGGAGATATGCACAAAAATTAGTATCTTTGTATGTCGAAATGGATGACATATACTTAAATATAGTTAAATATCAGAAGAAAACGACAGAAATAATTCGATAAGTCAAATAAAATAATAATTTTGCAAGCAGATGAGTTACGATTACGACAAACTCAGGGAGTATATCAAGCGGTGCCGTTGGCAATGGGCAACCTCGATGATCGACGTGCCGCACGAGTACATCCACAGAGACAAATGCGCATTGGCGCGCGAAGAGTTCTATTACTTTGTGAGTGCACAGCGAGACAATGGAGTCCGTGAACGGTGGGGGAAATACAATTTTCCGTATCTCTATATCGACGGATATAAGTATTGGACGATGGGAGACCCGTTTGAAACGACTTGGATTCTGAACCGACAAAAGGTGTTCAACGAGTTCGATTTCCTTGAGTGGCCGCTGCCAAGGACATTCGAGAAGCCAGAAATGGAGATTATGGCAAGAACCGTTATGAAGACATTTGAGGGAAAGAAAATCTTCGAGTGCGGTTTCGGAAACGGTGATTTCGTCAGGGAGTCGAAAATCCTTCCGGAGAACTATTACGGTGTTGACCCTGCTAAGAAGGCGGTCGTACAGTTCCGTAGACAGTCGACAGGATTTTATAGGAGGTGTTCGGCCATCTCGTTTGAGGAGGCTGTCAAGAAATGGCTCGACGGAGATAGTGTGGTCATTGCCCTTTGGGGAGCGCCGTCTTACTTCATGGAGCAGTATCTGAAGAAGCTGAATGACAGTTATCTTGATTTCTGCCTGATGTTCTACAAGGAAGGGTTCACGCCAGAGCCGTTTGCTGAGATGCACCACTTTGGATATAGTCTCGAGAAGATAAAATCGATGTTCCCGAGGGCAAATGTCTATAAAGGGAAGAATCATATTACGATTTCCAGTAAGAAGCTGATATGGCAGAAGCCGGAATCAGAGTACGAATTATTTAAAGAATGACAAAAAGAAATTCCCAGTACGATGTTATTGCTGACAGGTACGATGATCTGTTCACAGACGCTGCCAGCCTTGCCGAGAACGCAGAGGTCGGAGAAATGCTCCGGCCTCTTAGTGGTTCGGTGCTCGACGTTGGTTGTGGCACTGGACTGTTAACAGAGATAATCAGTATAACCCCAGACCTGTATATGGGTGTTGACTCAAGTGAGAAGATGCTTGACAAGTTCAAGGCAAAGCATCCAAGCTATAGGAATCTTGTGTGTGCATCGTACGACGGAAAGGTGGTGGACTGCAACCTGTTTGACAATGTTGTGTCGCTATTTGGTTCTCCTTCATATTTGTCCAACATGTCACTTCTGAGGCTTTCAAAAAGCAAGGGACGTCTTTTCCTGATGTTCTACAAGGAAGAATACCACCCTGCGACTTATGAGATGTGCGGCGTGGAGTTTAAACATAAAGTGCGGACTCATAAAGAACTCGGAATGTTGTTTGGTGATAACAATGTTAAGGATTACAATAATTACATTATAGTATCAAGATGAAACAGAGAGGAATGAAGTATGATGGTTCGATAGACGATTATCCTATTAAAGAAGGTGACGTCTACGAACTGGCCAATGGTTCAAAAATAAAGATAGCCGACATCACAAAAGGTATTCCGTCGTTTGAAGAACAGGCCGATTGCGTTTTTATTGACCCTGCTGGGTCGAAGGGTGTTTTAAAGTCGTATTATACCAAAGCAGACAAGGAGTGTCCTGTAGATTCGTTTGACGAGTTTGTCGGATGGATTAAGAAGTGTATTCTTCAGATAAACCCAGACAGGTTGTTCGTGGAGTGCTTTATGCGCAATCGTGACTCTTTGGAGGCCATGGTACGAGAATTGTTCCCCAATGTTGTCGTCTATGATTCTATGTACTATCACAAGGCTGAAAATAAGTGCTGGATTATACAAGGTACCAAGCAGCCTGAGAAGTATGATTTTGACGGAATGGACGAATGGGATATCGTCTATAAGATGTGCAAAGATGTTCCGTTCAAGTCTATTGCCGACTTCTTCATGGGTCAGGGTCTTGTCGCAGAGGCTGCCTATTCGGCTGGGAAGCCGTTCTACGGAAGCGACATGAATCCAAACCGTCTTGCCGTTGCTATCAGCCGTGTAGCAAAGAAAGGTGGAGTATGGAGTGTAAAGTAAGAATCGCATGGAAGTCATTCAGAGTTTCACAATCGACCACACAAGGTTGAAGCCCGGCATTTATGTCTCTCGGCAGGACAAGGGTTTTATCACTTTTGACTTGCGGTTTACGGAGCCTAACAAAGAGCCTGCAATAGCGCCAGCAGCCATGCATAGTATAGAGCATCTCATGGCTACATGGTTCCGTAATTCCAAGGCCAAGGCAGACGTGGTATATGTAGGCCCTATGGGATGCCTGACTGGCATGTATGTCATTATGACGGGCAGTTACGATGTATACAGCATGCGCAGGCTTGTGATGGACTGTTTGCTTTGGATAGACAAGCAGGCGGAGGTGCCGGCAACGACGGCAGAGACATGTGGCAATCACCTACTCCACGACCTGCCGATGTGCAAGTGGGAGTGTAATAGGTATCTTGAGAGGCTTATACATGACTTCCATTCAGATTATACAAAACTTGAAATCAAATTGGAGAACGGAATGACTTTCGCAGATGCATAAACATAAAATGTAAAGATATGATAAAACTCGCACAAATCATCATCCTTAATGTCCCTCAGAGAGAGGGCGAAGGGAAGTACCTCAAGAAACTAATTGAGGTCAGCGCGAAGCCATTTGGCATTCCCGTAAGCATTTCTATGGATAGAGGTCTTGGACTTTGGGATAACTTCTCACAGGCTTTGACGCAGGAGGTGGCAGAAGGTACGCACCGTATGATTATTCACGATGACATTACGTTTGACCGCAACATTCTTGAGAAGATTCTCTATATCCTCGAACGTGCTCCGGAGCATAACCCAATCAGTGTATATAACCCCAACAATGGCGACTATACTGATGCGTATGCAAAGGGTGCCCATGTTATTGCTACAAAGACAAACTTTTGGCTACAGGCATGTATCTACCCTAACGACCTCGCCAAAGATTTTGTAGAGACATCCAACCGTATGACGGATGACCAGACACGCTATGATGATTCTCGTCTGAAGGCGTTTTTGCAACACCAGAATATTAACCTGTATGCAATCTGTCCTTGCCTGGTCCAGCATATGGGAGCCTACCGCTCCACGTTTGGCAATCCTGGTTCTGTTGGAGGTATTCAGCGTAACAGTGCTACGTATGACAACCAGTTTGATGTGACCAAGGTGAACTGGGAGCAGGAGTTCAAGACGCCGTATCTCGCCAAGTCAACAAAGGACTGGGTAAAAGAAATCGTAAACAAGGAATTTGACAAGGCTTATGGAGAAGACAAACGCTAAGAATAACCCAGTGTATCGTCTGGCGAAGGACAATATGGAGGTGGAGCAGATGAAGCCTCTGAAGATTGACTATGTGCCGGTGGATGACCTCTACCCAAACGACTACAATCCCAACACGCACAGCGCTGACTCGTTCGACCTGCTTATCAAGTCGCTCTTGTACTTCGGCTTCACTCAGCCAATCGTGGTACACCGTGACACAATGACAATCGTAGATGGTGAGAACCGTTTCCGTGCCGCATCCATTATTGGTTATAAGATGGTACCAGTCTGCTTTGTGGACTTCGATGAGGAGAAACTGAAATATGCAACTATCATGCACAACATGGCCCGCGGCCATAATAACGATGAGATGATGAACCGTCTGAAGAACTATCTCGATGAGAAGTTTGATGATTCGGTTGACAAGGTATTACTGACAAATAGAAAGAATAAGCGATGAAGGCAGAGTACAGGATAATGGGATGCCGTGACAGGTTGCCGATGATAGCGCACCTCCGTTCAGTATTGGGCATTTCTTCCGAGAAGTGCTATATCGACATGGAGATGAACGGCAATCCGCTGGAAACCCAGTTGTCCGCTCTGACTATTCCTTGTGACAAGGATTCATCTCATGTTGTCTTGGTGCAGGATGATTGTCTTGTAGGCAGCGGTTTCAAGGAGAATGTTGATGCTCTTATCGGCATGAATCCCGATTGTATCTACAGTCTCTTTATCCCTGACACGAAAGGATACGGAAAGACACAGCGGATGATTGTCCGCACAGGCGGTGCCGTATGCGGTCTGGCGAACATCATACCCGCCAAGTATATAGAGCCGTATGTCAGATGGTGGAACGGCCTGAAGACGTATATCAGCTATAAGGCCGATGATGCCACGCTGGCTGTCTTTGCCAAGATGAGTAATATCGAAGTCTATACCACCGTGCCGAGCATCGTAGAGCATAGGTGCAATGACGGCGAGCATTCGAGTGCGCTGAATCATGCTCACGGAATGTTTACGTCTGTAACCACAGACTTGGAGGCTGATGTCACGACCTTCGCCTATCGGAAAGACTTGTCTTTAGGCGAGTATAATGGAAGTTATTTACAAAAATATATAAGAAAATGATATTCTACGGAGAAAAGAACGTTTACGAGGCGGCGTTGGAGCGCATCCGCTACATCTTCGACGAGTTCTACGGCAAGCGCAAGCTCGTAGTTACGATGTCTGGTGGCAAGGACTCGACAACGGTGCTGTATCTATGCCATGAGGTGATGCAAGAGAAGGGTATCGAGAAGATTCCAGTACTTTTCCTTGACCAGGAGGCAGAGACGCCGGCCACGGTGGAGTATGTGCGCTATGTGATGAGCCTGCCTTGGGTGGAACCCTATTGGGTGCAGTCCTACTTCAAGGAATGGAATGCCTCGAAAGGCGAGTGGTTCAATGTGTGGGGACCGGGTGAGCAGTGGATACGCCCGAAGGAGCCGAACAACCCGTATGCCGATCTGAACATCCCTCACAATAAGTTCTTCAGCGACACCCTTCATCAGGTGCATAAGCTGTTGTTCGGACGTGACTACATCACGCTCGGCGGTGTGCGTATCGAGGAGAGCCCTGCCCGTCTGTCGGGACTTACGCGCGGTGAGGTGATAGAAGGAACGGGCATCACATGGGGCGGTGGTGGCGGTTATTACAAGGATGGATCAGCAAGAAGCATGGTACTCTACCCTATCTGGGACTGGAAGGTGTATGACGTATGGTATTACATTCTGAGCAACCATATTCCCTATTGCAAACTGTATAACTATCAGTTTACTCAGAAACCGTTGCGTGCCTGTCGTGTCAGTTCGCTTATCCATGAGCAGGCTATCCACGATCTCGGATTCATTAAAGAGGTCTTCCCGACATTCTATGATGCATTGGTACGTCGTGTTGTCAATGTCAATACGTCGGTGCAATCGTATAATATGCTGGCGAACTACGTGATGTCAGACAGGCCTCCAGTATATTTTAAGGACTGGGATGAGTACGTGGACTATCTTGCCGACAACCTCTGCGAAGACCCTAAGAATGCTGAGAAGATCAAGCGTGGATATAGAGGCTCGAAGCGCCGTATGACAGAGCGTTTCGGACATTGGCAGGAGGGTATCGACTACGCCCAGGCACAGGTAGGCTATACAAGTGCCATCTGTGTGCTTGCCGAGGACTTCGAGATGAAGCGCATTCAGAGTATCGAGCGCAGCATCCAGTTCTACTATAACGAGCATTACAAGGAAATTCAAAAAGCCAATAAAGAATATGAGCAATCTGAAGGAACAAATTAAGCAAGCGTTCGATGAAGCACCTGACAAGATTGTGTTTCTGAACGAACTGAGACAGTATATCAGCACGCTGTCGCCAGAGAATGTGAACCCCGTGGACTGTGTGATATGGGTACCGAAAGAGCAGGTGGTAGCCAACAACTACAACCCGAACCATGTTGCTGACAAGGAGATGCGACTGTTGCATACCTCCGTCAAGGAGGACGGCTACACCATGCCTATCGTAACCAGCTGGGATGATACGCTGAAGAAGTACGTCATCATCGACGGCTTCCACCGTAATCTCGTCATCCGCAAGTTCGAGGACATCAATGAGCGTTGCAAGGGCTATCTGCCTATCGTGGTGTTGGAGAAGAACATCGACGAGCGTATGGCGGCTACTGTGCGCCATAACCGCGCTCGTGGCACGCACTCTGTGGATGGACATGTTAATATCGTGTTCAATATGCTCAAAGATGGTAAGAGTGAGCGTGAGATTTGCGAAGCTCTCGGATTTGAGCAGAAGGAGTTTGTCAAGTTAAAGTACATCACGGGCTTCGCAAAGATTTTCAAGAACTATCATTACTCTGCTGCTGTAGAGAAAGTGGTTGATGAAAAGCGTGTAGCCCGTGAAACGGCAGCAAAGGAGAAAAAGGAGGAATAAGTTATGTCTATGAAGATTCAAAAAGTAAAACTGAGCGACATTTTCCCTTATTACAATAACCCGAGGGACAATGCCAATGCCGTAGAGCCCGTGATAGAGAGCCTGAAGAAGTTCGGATTCATCAAGCCTATCATGGTTGACAAGAACATGGTCATCATTTGTGGCCATACACGTTATATTGCCGCTTATCAGGCAGGCTGTGAGTATGTGCCTATCATCGTCAGCGATATGCCAGACGAACAGGCAAAGAGGTTCCGTATCCTTGACAACAAGATTGCCGAGAAGTCGATGTTTGATGAGACCGAGCTGATTGAGGAACTGAAAAAGATGAAGGCACCCAAGGAGATGCAGGCATTCTTCTTCGAGGACATCGATATGATGCTGAACTTCTCGCTTGATCAGTTCAACCAGAGCGTGAACAATGCCGGAGGCTTTGCCGACATGAGCGACTACAATCAGGGCGGTGGCTATCAGGAGGAAGATGGGAATCCATACGGCAGTGGAAGTGATGAGGACGGTGACAACTTTGATGAGCAGTATCAGGAAGAGGACATCGACCCGGCAGAAGGCCTCTTTCAGCGCCGTCAGCGTGAGGATGGATCATGGTATATGAAGGTGGTATGCCCGTATTGCGGAAACATTGAGGAAATCGAGTTGGATTTAGCAGAAGAGGAATAAGTTATGGCACAGGATATCAAACTGAAACAGAATATCGTAGAGATAGAGGTAGACAAGATTACTCCCTACGAAGGTTCGCACAAGACGGACTCGAACATTAACCTGCTGATTGAGAGCATCAAGGACTTTGGTGTAAACCAGCCTATCACTATCGACAAGAGCTACGTCGTTGTGACAGGCAACGGCGTGTTCAAGGCCGCCAAGGCAGCAGGGCTGACAACCATCCCGTGTATCATCCTCGATGACCTTTCCGACGAGCAGATCAAACAGTATCGTATTGCTGACGACAAGACACAGGAGTTTGCCCGCTGGAATGAGAAGAAGTTGCGCAAGGAACTGTCGTACCTACAAGACCCCGCCTCGATGCAGCCATACTTCGACCAGGACATCCTCGGCATGCTTGGACTGAACAGCAAGCCGAAGCCAGAGCCGAAGCCCGGTGAGCAGAACCCCAGTCAGCTGTCTGTCGGTGAAGTGGCAAAGGCGATGACCCGCCCCATGCCTACCGATGCGGAGAAAGACCAGCGTTTCAAGGACGAGATTCAGCAGATAGACCTCGACATGATGGTGCGCCCTGCCGAGTACATCGAATATACCTGCTCGAAGTGCGGAAAGCTGGTGAAGGTTAAATCAAACTGATGAGTCATGGCAGATACGCTGAGTTTTATCGACAAGATACCCAGTCCAGTTGGTCGCCCGCCGCGATTCAAGACACCGGCAGATTTGTGGGACAAGTTCGTGGAGTATTGTCACTACACGGACGCTAACCCGTGGCAGTTGAAGTCGGGAAGCCAGGCGATGGATGCCAGCGGTGAGGAGACGAAGAGCAATTATCTGCGTCAGGAGGTGCGGCCCGTGCAACGTGCATACACCCTGTACGGCTTCTGCGCCTTTGCTGGCATACATTACAAATGGGCCGACTTCTACAAGAACTACAAGGAGAAGCAGGGCTTCAAGCAGGTGCTCGACCAGATAGAGAATGTCATCTGTGCTCAGCAGGTGGACGGTGCGATAATCAACCAGTTCAACGGTTCGCTCGTGGCACGTCTGAACGGACTCGCAGACAAGACTATTCAGGAGATCACTGGTAAGGACGGTGAGGAGTTCAAGTGGCCTAAGCTGACGATGGACGATATAGAGACTTTGAAAGCCATAAATGAGTTAAAGTAGTCTTGGATTTTGAAAAACAGCGAGCCATTCACAGGCAATTGCTTTCATCGTCGCCGATAACATTTGCCTCTAAGATGTTTGCCTATATCAATAAGAAACCTTATGTAATAGGCAAACATCACATTCTTATATCCAATGCCTTAGAAAGAGTCGTAAAAGGAGAGACACGCAAGCTGATTATCAACATCGGACCTAGGTACGGCAAGTGCATCTCACCCGAAACACGAATACTTACAGGGCGCGGACTTATACGGGCAGATGAAGTTGTTGGTGATGATACTGTATTTTCTTTTGACAAAGGGAAACTTGTGAAAGCCAAGTGCATTGCTACAGAAAATGCACGAAAAGAAAGTGTGCGTATAAATATGCGCAGTGGAAGGGAGTTTATATGCAGTTGCGACCATCCAATGCTTACAACTTTCGGTTATATTGAAGCAGCAAAACTGAAAGAAGGCGATAGGATACAGGCTTTATGTTGTAAATATGAAGGAACACATGAAATTAATGATGACGAATTGGATTTCATAACCCTTATGATTTTTGAGGGTTGTTGTACTAAGTGTATTCATTTCTCCAACAAAGATGCTTGTATTATTAAATTAATGGAGAGCGTTAGTGAAAGGCTTGGCTTTAAACTAATTCACAGAGGTGATGATAAAAGTTGCGACCATGGTTTCTTGGGTATACCTAAAGTAAGGGCAATACTTGAAAAGTATGGCATCAGTAATCATCTTGCATATGATAAGCGTATTCCTTCTGACTGGTTTACATTATCCATACGTCAAAGGTTACGGTTTCTTGATTTAATGTTTGCTACTGATGGTTATTCACAAGGGAATGGCCAATGTGGAATAACATTGGCTAATAGGGGACTTATAGATGATATTCAACATATGCTATCATCGGTGGGCATTATATCTTCAGTAAGATATAAGCCAAATAACTGTCATGGTGCGTGGTGTATCAGTATTCCAAGACGTGAAACTGTAAAACTGCTCTCACTGATTACATTCTTCCACAAAAGGGACAATGCAAAACGCGCCTTAGAAAAGAAGCCTATATGCATAACAGACACGTTTCCTTATGAGATTATCAGTAAAGAGAGGCTTACTTACAAAACACTTTTCGCTCCATACCGTTGTAGTAGCTCTAAAGACATTACGAGAGAAAAGTTCTATCGTCTTGCTGAACATTTCAAGTTTTTGCAGAAATATATCTGCGAAGATTTCTATCTTGATAAAGTCGTGTCTGTAGAGAGTGTCGGTATGATGGACTTGATAGATATTGAAGTGGAGGGTACCCATAATTTTGTTGGAAACGGTCTTGTTTCTCACAACTCAGAATTAGTGTCTCGAATGTTCATCGCATACGGTTTTGCGCTAAATCCAGCGTCAAAATTCCTTCATATCTCATACTCCGGAAACCTTGTGACAGATAATTCCCTTGCCGTAAAGGACATTATCAGTTCGGAGTATTTTCAGAACTGCTTTGACGTACATTTCAAGCGCAGCGACAACACGCGAGCCAAATGGAGTACGACGGCCGGAGGCGGCGAGTATGCCACCTCTACCCTCGGACAGATTACAGGTTTCGGTGCTGGACAGGTTGACCCAACAGACAAGGAACTGGCAGACATTGACGAGTTTACGGCTAAATTCAATCCTGACCTCTTTTCGGGAGCCGTGGTGATAGATGACCCTCTAAGGCCGGACGATGCTCTGTCAGATGTTGTCCGTGAAGCAGTCAACAGACGATTCGAAACGACCATCCGTAACCGTGTCAACAGCCGCAAGACCCCGATCATTATCATCATGCAACGTCTTCACGAGCATGATCTCTGCGGTTATCTTCAGGAGATAGAGCCTGACGAGTGGGACGTGCTCTCAATACCTGCCATCAGCACCAATGATAAAGGCGAGGAGGAAGCCCTCTGGCCTTTCAAGCATACACTGGAGGAACTTTACAAAATCAAGAATGCTTCAGACTTTGTGTTCGAGACACAGTACATGCAGAACCCTACCCCACAGGAAGGACTCATGTACCGCCCGTTCAGAACCTACGACTTCCTGCCCCCGCGCCACCAAGCAGAGTTCCGTGGCAACTACACCGATTCTGCTGATACAGGTGCCGACTGGCTGTGTTCTATCGACTTTGATGCACACGAGGACGGATATTATGTTACCGACGTGCTCTATACAAAGAAACCGATGGAATATACAGAGCAGGCTATGGCACAGATGGTCAGCAAGGACAAGACAGATGTGGCATGGGTAGAGAGTAACAACGGTGGTCGTACTTTCATGCGTAATGTTGAGCGCATCACCAGAAGCTATGAGAACCGCAAGACGCAGTTTATCGGATTTGCACAGACGCGTAATAAGCAGATGCGCATTTTCACCATGTCAGGCGAGGTGAACAATATGATTGTATTTCCTTCAAACTGGGAGAAGCGCTGGCCAGACTTTGCACATCATGTCAAGTCTTTCCGTAAGGAGGGCATTAATGCTCATGATGATGCCGAGGATTGTCTTACTGGCATATGTGAAAAGGCCGGTTCGTGGAACAAGGGTGCTACAGACCAGCAGCTGATGAATGATTTTTTGTAAATATGTGATTAGTATGGCAAAAGCAGCTGGAGACACGAGAACTTCAAGATGGGCTAAACCTGTAATTGGTAGCCGTGAAGGAGAAATCAAGGATTTATATTTTAAGGATGGGAGACGTGTAGAGTACAGTGATTTGTCAAGAAAAGAGATGAATGCCGTAAAAAGAGCAAAGAAGGAAGTTGCCGCAGAGATGTTTCAGAAATTACGCAATGTCCGCACAAAACAAGTGATAGATAATGGCAAAGAAATAGAGATAGGATATACGAAAGGTGGAATAGATCATTTTACTAACGATGCCATGTTGACTTTGAGTGGTAAGTATTTTAGTGAAGCATCAATGATGAGAGTAAATGAGATTTTGGAAAAGGCGACATATATCCCAACACCGCATGGTCTAACCCATCCAAGAACGGACGGACGCGAACTTTGGTTTACATATACTGATACCGACGGAAGAGACATATATTTCAAAGTCGCTTACAGCAGGTATCTCAAGGCATACGATTTGTATTCGGTAACAGACAAGATATGAGCCGATAGGTTACTGCTTAACACGCAGGCCTTCGGCTCAAAATCAACTTTATGTTGACGGTGCAAAGATACAACTATTTTTTGAAACATGCAAGGTTTAAGCAAGAAAAGATACAATTTAGTATATTTAACTATATTTATGCTGATATTTCAATATTTCTTTGTACCTTTGCATAAAGAATTAGATACCCGATTAAATAGGAGTTATGAACGAACTACAAGCAACAGATGAGCCGAGGCGGCAGGAGGCCATGCAACTGGATATGTATGTGCCAGATGTTATCTATCCAAGCGATAACGATTTGGATGTTCCGACACTGCGGTTAGATATGCAAGCCACTGAGGTACAGCGTCCGTTTGTCTGCTTTGGCGAACAGGCGAGGACGTTCCAGATGAACGGCTGCGGCGTGTTGCACTTCTACACAGAGGATTACAGGTATGCCCGTCTCTATGACCACCCAGAACAAATATTGCATCACAATCCATACGCTATTGTCGAACCGAACTACTCATTGTTTAATGAGACCCCAATGGCTTTTGGCATCCATAATATCTATAAGAAACGTACCATTGCGAGGGCGATGCAAGACAAGGGCACACGTGTGCTGATCGATTTGAACGTCGCCAACAAGTTCTATGCGGCCAATATGCTTGGTGTTCCTCGCGGATGGTCTGCCTATTGCACTCGTGGCTATTCCGACCGTCTGAACTATCTGGAGTTTGAGGTTGACCTCGCCCGACGTTGGGCCGACGGCAACCGTCTGCTGTTCGTGGTCTATGGTGGTGGCATGAAGGTGAAGCGCATCTGTCAGCAAGAGGGCCTGATATACGTCTCGCCGATAGTGACCATCAAGAACAAGGCGAAGGCGATGGAGAAAATCAAGGAGTCGATTTGCTTCTTCGGTCAGCAACTCAGCCCGAAGGAACTGATGCCCGGCTTTCAGGAGCCGCCGTCACTGGAGGATTTGAAGGAGCGTCAGGTGGAGGACTTCTCTGGTCAGGAAGCCATCGAAAACAGTTAATATTAGTGAATATATACTGATATATCAATTAAATATTTATCTTTGCAAACAATAAGTTATCAATCAAATCGATTTTAGTTATGGCAAAAACAAGTGGAGGAACAAGAGCAGGCAGCGCAAGTAATCCAAGAGGACTCGCGTCAAGGGGGGGGGGTAAGAATTGGTAATCTCACATTCAATCATTACCAAATGCCTTCAGTTATGCCTCCGAGTGCTCCTGGTGGAGTCGGACGAGATAATACAGCCGCTTTCAACGCTTACGAGAGAACACTCTCTGAGGCTCAAAGGATGAATACGGAGATCAGTTCTCTTAATAGACAAATCGAGTCAAACAAAACAAATGTAAGAAGCAGAGCGGATTTCTTAAACACATCTCGAAGCTACGGCAACGCCTATAGACGCCCCACCGAAGACGAGACTTCACCAAGAGAATTGCTTGTTAGACGTGACAGACTAAGAGAGTCTTTGAGCAGGACGATAGATACTCTGCGAAAACAAGAAAACGAAGTTAGGCAAATTATAAACACCGCTAAAGAGTACGAAGAGTTTACTCGGAGATATAGGCGTTCTTAACAATGGTTTCTCCATCACTCTTCTCAAGACTGCGACCACCGCTCTTGAGAAGAGCGCGGCTAAAAGAACAAACCATCAAAAAACGAACCGAGGTCTCGATAGGCAACCGACACGAGGATTCGATAGTCAATCGAACCGAGGTCTCGATTAAAAGACAACATTTAGAACCTTGTCTGTGGAAAGGTGAAACAGATTTGATATTACATCATGGTAGATTATAAAGTATTCGTGAACCAAGGCGTTGAAGCCTTCGGAACCAGTGGCAAGACGCTTTCCGTCGAGGAGCAGCCGAGAACTATCTCTGAGGACTTCCTGGCAGATGCCATTCACTCACAGAACGAGCTGATACCGAAGCGCACGGTCAAGGAGGTGTTGAGCATCTTCGGAACGGTGGCCTGCCGACTGATGGCCGAGGGACTGGCCTTGCAGTTCCAGAACGACGGCGACGTGCTGCTGCGTATGTATGCCGACGCAAAAATCAAGGGCGGCAACATCAACCTCGCCCGTGCCCGCGAGTTGACGGGCAAGGCTGACCTGACCGAGGAGGAGATGGTACAGCGTGCCGGCGAAATCGTAGGTCTGGCAGGCATCCAGCTTCGTTCCTACGCCGAGGTACAGCAGAAGTTCAACGAACTCCTTATGTCTTATAAGCCATCGCCCAATCAGACTGGCATCGTCGAGCGGGCCTACGTCGAGAAGAAGAATGGCACCAGCGGTGGCGGCACTACTCCCAGTGGCGGCGGCTCAGACCCCGACGATGGCAACAGCTAAGCGAACTCTTTGACATAAAATACTTGAAGTTTTCATTTTTGCCAGAATGAAGCGAGAGGACGGAGATATGAAAATTTTCGTCCTCTTTTTAGTATATTTAACTATAAATATTTGGAAATATCGGCAAAAATTCGTACCTTTGCACATATAAAAAGGTAGTTTTGCATATAGCAGGCACCGAAGAAGTCAAACCAATTAAACAGAAAAGAGTTATGAAAAAGGAAATCAGAAAGGAAATCAGAGAGTTCATCTTGAACGACGTGAATCTGACATTGGCCCGTCTCGGAGTGAGCGAGAAGGCACTTGAGACAAATGCCAATGAGTACAATTACGGAAGCACGCTTCACTACGAGTTTGAGACTCCGGCAATCAAGCAGATGCCGATGATGTTCAAAAGGACTTACGTTGACGGCTATATGGTGGTCGTCGAGATTAAGGACGAGAAAGACCGCTTCTATGGATGGTCGAAGGATAACGACATCGTGGTTGTGAATCTCAACTACCGATGGAACAATTTCGGAGGCGGCTCAAACGGAACGGAGATTGGCCGAATCATCTATGCTGTGAAGAAAGACCTGCCCGAGAAGTTCGAGGATTGGGGAGGCATGGATGCCCGTGAGTATTATGTTCGTAAGGTCGAGGGTTTAGCAATCTAAGAAAGGAGGACGAGAGAATGAATACAAACAGCGTTTCGTTCAGCGAGCTTCAGAAGTTCAACGACAGCAATTCGGTGGTGATGATTGCCACGGAGTTTCCCGAAGGATTTGATTTCTCGAAGGTAGATGAGTTCCTTTCAGAGCAGCTTTGCTTCTCGAAGGGCAAGAACCTGATAGGTGTACACTTCATCGAGGGTAACGTGAGGGGAGCGGACGGTCGCAAGGACTGGCTCTTGGAGTTCGACAACGAAGAGGTTCAGTTCAATCCGATGGCTCGGCTGAAGTTCCCCGACCTGAAATGGACGTCGGACTTCATCGACATATTCGGTGATGACTATTATAAAGACCTCGACGATGCTTGGCCCGACGACAAGACAAGGTGTGAGTACATTGAGGGCAAGACAAAGTTTAAGGCCACCTTCAAGATGAATGGCAAGGAGGACTTCATGATGCTCTATGCCGAGAGTGCGGACGATGCTTTCCGCAGGCTTGTGGAGGTATTCGGAGATATGGATGTTGAAATCATTAAAGTAGAGGAGGCATAGACGATGGGTTGTTTTTCCTGGAAATGTCAAGATACTGGCAGAAGAATAGTGATTGACCGTCCGATGCACGTTGTGATGCGCGACGATAAGAACAACAAGTATGAGGAAGAGTGCTACGAGGGCTACGGCGAGTTCGGAGGCAAGGATTACTATGAGTTGCTGGCCGAAATGAACGGTGTGACGCTGGCCGATTGTGGCGGCGATAAGGAGAGGCTTCGCCAGAAGGGTATAGACATGGCCTTTGACGGTCATCCGCATGGCGACAATCCGAACGTGAAGCACCCTTCGCTGACCGAGCAGGGATGGTATTGCGACGGCAAGGCTCCGGAGAGTGATCCCGACCAGGGATTCCCCGAAGAATGGTTGAATGGTGAAGAAGATGACGAGTGGGAGGAGGACTCTTGGGTATGAAGAAGGTTACAATGACATTTATTGTTGACGACGAGGTTGTTGACGATGTACAGAATGAGTTGACTTGGGGAGAAATGGGCAACGTGGCTACCATCCTCAATGAAAAGTGTGAAGCAAGCGACTATGACATAGAAGACTATAGTGAGGTATGAGTACTTTGGAAGGAATATACGCATTCTACTTTGCTTCTCGTAAGAACCATGCCGATAAGGGAACATGGAGGAAGGAGAAGATGCCAGCCGATTGGACTGAGCAGGAAGTGGCTGAAGCAGCAAAAGCCGCAGGTATGGAAGGCTACGCTGTGATGAATGTTGATAGTCAGGAGATTTATGCTTTTAAATGGTTTGTGTAGGTATGAAAAGAGATTTAGAGCGAGATAAGTTCATAGAAGCGCTTAATGTTGTTTGCGGTGAGTGTATCTGTAGAAGCGAAAAGCGATGCGACAAATGCCCAGTAAGAATAACAATGGATAGAAAGTCATGACGTATATAACAAAGCCGATGCTGGCTACAGGATATAGCGAGGGTAAGGCGAAATTTCCCTGCCTTGCACAGAGAAAATTTGACGGTTGCCGCGCAATCTGTTTAATTGGTAAAGACGACGAGGTACATTTACTATCGCGCGGCGGTAAAGAGTTGAATGTACCTCACATCAAAGAGTGGGCAGAGAGGCATAGAGACCTCCTGCCTCTCGATGGTGAACTTTACAATCACGATGAGTTGACGTTTCAGCAGATTTGTTCTGCTGTAAAGTGCAATTCGCCACTGACGGAGAAACTGAAATACGTGGTGTATGATGCACCGATAAGCGGATATACCAATGGTATGCGTCAATTGTTGTTACAGAGGTCTTTCAAGGATATGGCACCGAACGAGCCAGTTTACCTTACTGGTAGTGTGGTAGTGCATAATGAATCAGAAGTGCAACAGTGGCATGACGATTGTGTCAAATTGGGCTACGAGGGTGCCATCATCCGCAATATGGACGGTAAATATATCGAAGGTCGCTCTAATGACCTGATGAAACTGAAGCGGTTCGATACCGATGAGTTTGAGATAATCGACGTGGTAGAGGCAGCGGGGCAGGATGCTGGCACAGGGCTGTTCATTCTCCGAGCGAAGGACGGCAACCGATTCCATGCCCGTCCGACAGGCTCGAAGTCGTTACGTGCTGCCTATCTCAGAGACCGCGAGAATCTTATAGGTAAGCCGTGTACTATCCGTCACTTCGGATATACAGACGGCGGAGTGATACCACGCTTTCCCGTGGCGTTAGGAATAAGAGATTATGAGTAATCAATAAAAACAAAATAGTATGACAAACTTACAAAAAATTATTGCTCAGTTCAAAAAGCAGACGGGCTACACGCTCAAAGTAAAAGACAATCATTTGTATTATGGCGGCAACCTCTACCTCCGAGGCACGGGTATCACGTCACTGCCCGAAGGGCTG
>ERZ842401.2832-NODE-2832-length-22492-cov-8.977760_pt1 | contig 22492 bp, 24 predicted proteins | sample MGYA00521270_ERZ842401 | MGnify/ENA primary metagenome ERZ842401 (study PRJEB31892, sample SAMEA3878208) | bioreactor metagenome | biome: Moose rumen | place: Sweden | collected 2011-10 | study: EMG produced TPA metagenomics assembly of the PRJEB12797 data set...
CGACTGAAAATTTTTTGTCCAAGAAATGATAAGCAACTTTCTGATGATAGGTAACGACTTTATCTTTGCCGAGCCAACTCAAATTTGGCATTTGAACACCTCCAAAATAAAGAAAACCGCCTTGCGGCGGCGTTCCTTTTATATTTAAAATTCTTAAGAATGTATTGACAAATCGCCTCAATTTGATAAAATAAATTTGCGAAATTTCAAGACAAAACATCTTGAGACGACGAAAAATTATTTGTAAAGTAATTATAAACGTCTCCGGGTGTTTTGTCAATAAAACATAAGGAGGCGTTTTTTATTATGGAAAATCAGATTCAAATTTTCACCAATGAAAAGTTTGGGAAAATGCACGGTTATCTTGATAAAAATTTAACAGCGTGGCTGAATGTTGAAGATGTTTCACGCGGACTTGGTATCGTTCAAATCAAAAACGGTGTTGAGTATGTTCGTATTGAACGTGTTAATGCTTATCTCAAAGAATTTCATTTTCCCCACACGGTGGGGAAAGAGGATTTTATCCCCGAAAATATGGTGTATCGCCTTGCGATGAAGGCAAAAAATGAAACTGCGGAAGATTTTCAAGCGTGGCTTGCAGATGATGTTGTTCCTTCAATTCGTAAAACAGGCAGCTATTCTTTACCGCAAAATGAAAACGCGGTTGCCGTTCAAAATTCAGTTGAATTGAAATTGCTTGTAGCTCCCGCACTTAAAGACGTTGAAACTTCGGTTGAAATTGTCGAAAAAATGTTTTTCGTACAACACGGAATTGCATTGGCACATTGTATCAACGCCGCTGAAAAAAATCATCAAGTCGATTTAAGCGAATTTAAAAATTTGTTGCCGCCCGCTGAACACGAAATTGGATATTTGACGGCAACGCAAATTGGCAAAGAAATTGGAAAATCTGCACAGTACGTCAATAAAAAATTGCTTGAATTGGAATTTCAAGAAAAAGACGGACACGGCGGCTACATTTTGACAGACAAAGGCAAAGACTACGGCGAGGCAATGCCGTTTGAACGTAACGGACACGCGGGCTATCAAATTAAATGGTTGCCGGAAGTTGTACCTTTTTTCGATTAGCAATTTAATCCTTAAAAAATTTAGTCAAAATCTCCCAAAAGTGGCGACTCTGAAAATTTATTCAGCAAATTATTTGTGCGTTCAACGTCGAAATTATTTTTCAGTGCAAACAAAATAACGCTGTCCCAAGAATTTTTAACATAAAGCTTTTCGACGCCCGCAAAATACAAAAGGCGTTGAGTTTCTTTAACAGTGCAATTCATAGCAACGGCGACTGACAAAATTTTTTGACGCGCAGGCTTTTTTCTTCCGGCAAAAATGTGGTAAACGTAAACTTGATTCAGCAAAGATTTTTTTGCAACTTCAGACTTTGTTAAATTTTTTTCCTGCAACAAAATTTCCAAATACTGCGCGAGGGTAAATTTCTGAAAAATTTCTTCGTTGTCTGCAAAAAATTCTTCCAAACTTTCAGCCGCCGCCAAATCGTTTTCAAGTTGCAAAGTGTCTTTGTCAATCATTGCCCAAACTCCCAAAAATTTTTGCTATAATATTACAAAATTTTTTTGAAGGCAAGGTGATTGAATTGGATGCAGACGTTGAAATTTTTATAGAAACGAACTTTCAGAAAATACGACTGCTGAAAAAATCAGACAAGGGCGAAGTTTGGTTAGCGTCAACAGAGGCGGGCGAACCTGTCATTTTGAAACGAATAAATTTTACCGGCTTGCCGTATCAGAAATTGAAAGAAAATCCACATCGACTTTGGGCGAAGATTTTATTTTTCAGTGAAGGCGAAACTGAATCAATCGTAGTTGAAGAATTTATAAACGGCGAAACTTTGGACGGAAAAATTTTAACCGAATCAGAGGCGCGGCAACTTTTAAATCAAATTTGCGACGGCTTAAAAGTTTTGCACTCAATGAGAATAATTCATCGTGATATAAAACCGTCGAATTTAATATTGCAAGCAGGCGGAATTGTAAGGCTGATAGACTTCGACGCGGCAAGAATTTTTAAAAGCGGACAAACTGAAGATACAATTTTTCTTGGTACAAAAGGTTACGCGCCGCCGGAACAATTTGGTTTTGGGCAAACTGATCCGCGCAGTGATATTTATTCTTTAGGTGTTACGTTTCAAAAACTTTTGGGTAGAAATTGCAAAGGCGAATTGAAAAAAATTTTGGCAAAGTGTACCGAAATTGACCCGCGCCGCCGTTTCTATTCGGCAATGGATTTAAAACGCGCTTTAAATTCTCAACCGCCAAAGAAAAAATCTGCCAAAGGTTCAGAAATTTTAACTTACTTGATTATTGACGAAATTTTAGATTTATAATTCAAGGCAACTTTAGCGGTTGCTTTTTTTAGTTGGCGGCAAATTTAGGCGAAAAAGCGGCGTATTTAGGCGGCTTTCATTCCAAAAATTTTTGCTAAAATAAAAACGCTTACCCGACGGGTAAACAAAATTTATTGCAAATTTGATATGCTAATAATGGGGTGGAAGTTTTGCCGAATGTGCCGGAAAATAATCCTGAAACTGATATTAACGTTAAAAAAATTATGATTTACCGTCAGATTGGCGCAAAAATTGCGTATTATCGAACGTTGCGGCAAATGACTCAAGCCGAACTTGCAAAGAAAGTTAATATCAGCAAAAGTACATTGGGCAGGATTGAACGCGGCAAATACAATAACGGCGTTCCAATTTCCACGCTCCTTGACATTGCCGAAGGGTTGCACATTGAACTTTCCGCGCTTGTGACTTTCAGCGAAGACGAAAAGAAAGTTTGGTGGGAAGTCGATAAAAATATTTTGTAAAATTGCGGAGGTGTTTTTGTGAAAATTTATCTTTACGGACAAAATTTTGAACTTAGCGACGCCAATATTTGCGAGGCACGCGGAAAATTTCTTGTTCGCAATTCTATAAAAAATGTTGGTAAAATGCTGAAACACGAGTGCGAAAAATACAATTCGGTTGAAGAAATGATTCTGGAAGTGCGCCCGCTTGTCAGCAGTTTGATGATGGGATTAACTCAACATATGCTTTACATTTTGCGGCGCGAAGGAATTAACACCAACGGCAAAATTTACGTGGATTCAGTTTTTCAACATTACGGCTCATTTTTGGTAAAAGTCACGTTAAAAATTATGGATTCAAAAAATCTGCGCGAGGCTGCGGCACTTTTCGCAGGCGCGGCAGTTATGGACTTGGAAAATTTTTGGTACGGCTACTACAAGGCGCACGGTTACGGCAACAGTAACGAGTTTTTCACTTTTAAAAAACGTTACGAAATTATAAATTCTCTCCGCAACATTTCAAAAACTGCAAGCAAGGAAACTAAAACCGAAAAATTTTTTCAGGCGTTCAGATATATTCCCTACGCTATGGACTTATTTTATCACAGTGCAATTTTGTCGATTGGCAAAGATGAAAATTTGGACGCCTACAAAAATTTATTCACAAAAGATTTTAAAGCCGGTTCTTATGGCAATATGAAAAATCCCGAGCTGAAAAAGCAACGTGAAGAAACTATCAGAGGCGCGGTAAAAATTTGGAGCGAAAATCCCGAATATCAATTTGACAGCCATATTTACCATTACGGCGACGACGGCAAGAGCCGTGATAAATTTGTTGGCGCAACTCATTCTTACGCCAAACTTGAAGCTGACGAATTGCCTTTAGTTTGTTTTGATTCAACATTGTTTGGAAGTGCTGAAGACGGACTTTTGATGACGACGCGGGGAATTTGGGTACACAATTACAAAGAAGAAACAAAATTTTACAAGTACACCGAAATTCAAAATTTGGAACTGCGCGGCTTAATTTCAAAAGATATTTACATTGACGGCTACAAAATAAATACTTCCGGCGTTTCAAGCAAGGACGTTAAAAAATTTTATCAGCTGATGTACGGAATTTGGCAAAGTTTTTTGGAAATGGCAGAATTTGAAAAAACTCAACCTAAAAAAGAATCAGCCTTATCAAAAGTCTTGAATTACGATACAAATTCCGGCGGCAAGCGCAAATTAACCGAAGATAAACTGGACGAAGTTTTTTTTGACTTGCGGAATAACAAAAATTATCAAATTTCCAACCTTTACATTTACAGTCAAGATTCAAAGGTGCAGAAAAAATTTAACAACGCAATTTCTTCCTACGCGCAAATTAAGCCGAATGAAAAGCCGCTTGTTTGTTTCGACGCAACATTTTTTGGCAGTGCGAAGGACGGCTTTTTATTGAGTACGAAAGGAATTTGGCTGCACAATTACACGGAAGAAACTTTATTTTTTGCATACGATAAAATTTCCGAAATTCAATATGACGATAATAAAATTTTTGTTGACGGCGTAAAAATCGACACTGCCGGAACTTCAAAGGAAGACCGAGCAAAAATTTTCAACTTGATAGATAAAATGTACAACTGTTTCAAAGTTTTTCAGTAGGAGGCAATTCAAATGGCTAATTTTTGTTCACATTGCGGCAAGCCCGTAACTTCGGAAATGAATTTTTGTGCGAATTGCGGCAGTAAAATTGTTCACAATTCCGGCGAAACTAAAACGCAAAATAATTCTGCCGTAAAAGGCGCGGCAATAGCGACGGGCGCGGCAATTCTTGCAAACGCGGCGGCGGAGTCAAATAATGCTGATGGTATCGCTACCATTAGTAAATTTTTTAATTTTGATGAATACGGCTTGGAAGATTTAACGGGGCAAAAAGACGTTACAAATTTAATCGCAAGCGTTGGAGAAATTTTTGACGAAGATTTGACTGAATACGCCTACGATGTTGTTGACGGCGCGGCAGATGCCATTGACGGGGCAGATTTACTTGACGCGGCAGATTTATTTGATGATACTTCATTGGAAATTGTCAGCGGCTTTTTGGGATTTTAAGGAGGCAATTTTTCAATGTGGATTGTAAGAAGTATTCTGCCGGAATTTTTGGCGAACAGTTTTTTGTTCGGTGTACTTATGCTTTTTGCAGGAGTCTTTTTTGTAGGTGCATTTATCGACTGTAAAAAATACCACGAAGGAACGGCAGAAATTTTTATTTGCGCGGGATTCGCCGCAGTTTCTTTTTTGGTTGCTATCAGCTGTCTGTTTGGTTGAGGTGATACTATGCTTGATTTACTTGATAATTGGGTTATGAATTTGCTTGCAAGTGACGAAAAACACGCTTACGAGCCGAAAGTTGGAGATCATATTTTTGTACCGCGCAGTTTGAAACGAGATTTAGAAAAATGTACCAATTTTAAAGATACAATAGCTGAACCTCATTTTGCAGTAACTTCATTGATCGGCTACACTCATCACGGAATTTATATTGGCGATAACAAAGTTATTCATTACGACGGCGAACCCGGCAGAGAAGATGAAGCCGAAATTCAAATTGCAAGCCTTGAAAAATTTGCAGCGGGCGATCCAATTAACCTTTACAGCGATGAATCAGATTTTACGCCGGGCGAAATTGTGGCGCGAGCTTACTACCGTTTAGGCGAAAGAAAGTACAGCGTTGGAAATAATAATTGTCAGCATTTTTGTAATTGGTGTCGCGGCGAACATGACAACGATTTTTATTATCCTGAAGTCGATATGAAAACCGTTATGAAAAAATTTCGGCAAGCTGATGATTCAAATTTTTCTATGCAACTTTCAAAATATAACATTGCAGAGGGCGGAATTATTTTAGGCGGCACTGTATCTTCAGGAAGTATTTCAGTTGGCGATAAAATCAAAGTTATACAGCAACCGCGCAAAGGTCATTTGTCCGAAGTAACGCATCCGAATGATGAAGAAATTGCAACCTTGACGGTTAAAAAACTTAGAAAAAATCGCTACTGCAAAACTGTTCACGCGGGAGACACGGTAGAAATTACTGTTGAAGGCTTTGTTTCTTGTATCAATATGTTCAATTATTTAATTGTGTCGTAAAAAATTTTTGGAGGTTTTAAAATGAAAAAATTTTTTATAGCGGCGTTGATTTTCACGGGGATTTTTTCAGTAAATATTTCAGCAAGTGCCGAGCGCGTATATTGCGGCGAACTTGCCAACGACGAAATTTATATTGAAACTGATTCAATTACAGTGAACGAAGACGAAGGACAATTCACAGTTCAAACTTACAGTCAAGATGGCTATTACGGCACATATTTTTTTACCTATATGCAAAATATGAATGATTTTATGTATACGCTTGTGAACGAAAACAACATGAGACAAGGCAAATATATTTCAGGTTCAAGGGCGGGCGGCTTAGTCAGCAGAGCTCCGGAAGCCATAAAAAGAATTTTTGCTGAAGTTGCTGAATATCTGCAGTAAAATTTTAAGGCGGTGGTAATTTTGCCATTTGTGGTAGTTGGTTTAATAATTTTATTCATTTTTTGGGATGAACTTTTTTACGCCATTGGCGGAATTTTGGGATTGGTGACGCTGTTTTTTATTTGGGCGGCTGTAAGCGATTATCAGGACAGCAAATTATCTGATGAAGAATGGAAAGCCAAATATCCCGATAAAGAAAGAGAAACCAACGGCGTAATGTTCGGTACAGTTTTAGCTTTAATTTTTGGAAGTTTATCCTATCTTGCGTTTGATTATCAAACTTCAAATTGGCATAATCCCGAACTAATCGCGCAGGAAGAGGCGGCTAAAAAAGCTGAACAGGAACGCCTTAAAGCAGAAAGTCTTGAAAAATATAAAATTGAACGCAATGAAAAAAATTTACAACGTATTAGCGGATTTGACGACGAAGAAAAAAATCTTTTCGATACAAAATTTCAAGAATATCTGAACACGGAAACAGATGAAATTGATGCACGTACAAAAGCAGTTGACGACGTGAATAGATTTGCAAGCGATAAAGCCAAAGAAAAACTTCGCGCAGAATTAGCTGAAAAAAATGCTCGCACCGCCGCTGAAAAAGCTGAACAAGACCGCCTTGCAGCTGAAGAAAAAGCTCGCGCAGAATCTGAAAGGTTAGCCGCCGAACAAAAACGCCTTGAAGAAGAAAAAAATAAACCACGCACCCGTTCGGCAAAAATTGTAGCTGATTTGATAGTTAATCATGCAAAGTCAAAATTTGGCGTCGATAGTTATTTGACGGCTGATTCTGAAAAACTTTTTCACTACTCGGCGTATTTGATGATGATGAGACTGGATTATAACAACCAAAAAAAAGCAAATCCTAACCTTCGATATATCGACGAAGATATAGAGGTAGAAGCACGCGGATTAAAAATTATAAATTATTTGGGCGTGGAGGGCGAACTTGCATTGCAGTACTGGATAGCTAAACGCCCTGAATTTATTGCAATGACAGCTAAACAAGAAAATTCCGCCTTGTCTGCGGCAAAAACTGCGGCTGAATTAAAAGAAATTGAAAATCGTCGTGATAAACTTTATAGCGAATTAGAAAATTCATACAGCAAAACTGCAACTACTGACGAAGAATTTAAAAATTCAATGCAGGAAAGTTTTAAAGAGCTTGATGATTTTTACGCCCAAATAGCGGATAAAATTGAAAATGACAAACAAAGTATTTTAAACAAATGGCGCAGTGAAATTTTAACAAATTAAATTGGAGATGATTTTATGGGATTTTTTGACAATTTGGCAGATAAATTCGACGATATAAAAAGAGACGCCCGCCGCTCTGCGCGAAAGTCTGCCAAAAAACTTAAAAAAGAAACTGATAGCGATTCTGTTTTTGAGGCGGTTACAAAAAAAGCCGGTAACTCAATTAACAACGCCATTGATAGTTTCAATGAATCTGCTGAAGAAAATTTCAACGAGGCTATGAATTATGATCCCGTCAGAATTTGCATCAAAATGGCGCAGACTAACCCTATAACTTCGCCAATGATTTACAACGGTTATATGCGTGCGCTGAATGAAAAACTTTCAAATTATAGCGATTATGAAATTGAAGTTTTTGAAAATGAAGTCGATTCTGCGATTAAAGGTTACAAATACGAAAGTCAAGCCGTGCGTTCAATAAATAAAATTCTTGCAAGGAGGTAATGAAATGGGCGGAAAACTTTGTGGAATTGCTTTTTTAATTATTTTGGTAACAGTGCCACTTCCATTTTTGTCACCGGTTACCATTCCTGTTGCCGCTGTGATTGGAGGTGCCGGAATTTTATTAAACCTTGTAGGATTTTAAAATAATTTTTTGTACAAACTAAAAAAGCCCGCCTGCAAATGTGATGAGTAAGAACATTTGCTCGACGGGGTAATTTTTTTGTAAAAACTATAAAAGCCCCGACAACTTCGGGGCGGTGATTTTGGACTTGGAGCCGGTTAAGGGACTCGAACCTTCGACCTACGCATTACGAATGCGTTGCTCTACCAACTGAGCTAAACCGGCGTTTTTTAAACTTTGCGTAGTTTAACATTGAGCAAAAAATTTGTCAAGATAAAAAATCTGCGCTAAATTATTTCAATGGCGTTGACGATAAAATAATTGCGTGGTAAAATACACGGGCGATGAACTTTAGACTGATTCGGAGGGAGGGAAAAAATCGTGGCTAATGAAGTTAAAGTTGGAAAAAATGAATCCATAGACAGTGCTCTCCGTCGTTTCAAGCGTACTTGTCAACGCGCAGGTACACTCGCTGAAGTTCGTAAACGTGAACATTACGAAAAACCCAGTGTCCGCCGGAAGAAAAAATCTGAAGCGGCACGCAAGCGCAAATTTCGTTAATAACTGATTGAAACTGAATAAAGCCGCTGTCTTCCTGTGGGATTGACGGCGGTTTTTTAAATTAACAGAATTTTAATGAAAAATCTATAAAGAAAATTTTTGTATTGACGATAAATTAATAGCGTCTCCTAATTGAAGAAACGAAAGGAGTATCATATAGCAATATGCCTGAAAATCAATCCTCCTCAACGGCGAACCGCACGGGCGTTATCTCTGTGATAAAAGTTCTGCAACATTTCGGCGTTAAGGATTTGGAAAAAATCTACAAGGAAAATCCAGATACGGACGATAAACTTGACTGGGAAAGACTTCAAAAATTGGCAAAAAAATATAATATTCGCAGTACAATGATTCGTCCTACTGCCGACGAATTGCGCGAAATTGAATATCCTGCCGTTGCCAAAATGACAGACGGCGCGTATATCGCAATAGGCAGCGCAAATGACGAAGTTTTATTAATCATCGACCCGCGCCAAAATAAACCCGTCGCCTTGCCAATGAAAGACTTTTTGGAAAGTTGGTCAAACGAACTTTTAATTTTTTCGGCGGCGTTCAGTTGGACGTATTTTAAAAAGCGATTCAACGTTGACTGGTTTATGAAAGTTATGAAACGCTACAAAAAACCGCTAAGCGAAGTTTTAGTAGCGTCATTCTTCCTGCAATTAATGGGAATTGGTTTCCCGCTAATCACGCAGGTTATAATTGATAAAGTCATTGGCAACGCCGGTTACTCAACTTTAACGGTTATCGGCTCGGCTATGGTTTTGTTTTTCTTTATGCAGTCACTGTTGACGCTGATAAAACAATACGTACTGAATCACACGACAAACAAACTTGACGCAATTTTGGGGACAAGACTTTTTCGCCATTTAATAGCGTTGCCGTTGCCGTATTACGAAAGACGGCGCGTCGGTGATACATTAATGCGCGTCGGAGCTTTAACGCAAATTAGAGAATTTTTAACCGGTACGGGCTTAATGACGGTACTTGACGTATTTTTCTCGGTCGTCTTTATCGCGTTTATGCTGTGGTATTCCGTGCCGCTTACATTAATTGCGCTTTTAACAATTCCGCTGTACCTTGCACAAAATATTTGGGCAGTTCCAATTATTAAAAGAAAAATTGAGGCGGTCTGGCGTACAGGCGCAATGAATAACGCTTTTATGGTTGAGTCAATCACAAACATTGAAACGATAAAAGCATTGGCGATTGAACCGCAATTTGTCAACAAGTGGGAAAATCTTTTGGCGCGTTATGTTCGCACGACTTTTGAAAACGTCAAATTTAATCTTGTAATTAATGCGTTCAGCGGAATGGTACAAGTTATAATTTCAATGGCAATTCTTTGGTACGGCGGTCATATGGTTATGGACGGCGAATTTACACTTGGTCAATTAATCGCTTTCCAAATGATCTCCCGTCAAGCTATTGCGCCAATGACAAAACTTTTGACAATGTGGCCTCAAGTTCAACAAGTCGGCTTAGCCCTTGAACGTATCGGCGATATTTTAAATACGCCAATGGAGCCAATAGTTAGAGATATGGGACAGCGCGGCGCAGATAGAATTGACGGCGCAATAGAATTTAAAGACGTTAATTTCAGATACCGCGTCGATTTGCCGTTAGTTTTGGAAAATATTAATTTGACTGTTGCGCCCGGCGAAAAGTTGGGAATAGTTGGACGTTCCGGCAGTGGTAAATCTACTTTAACTAACCTTGTACAAAATTTGTACATTCCTGAAGGCGGTACAATTACAGTTGGCGGAATTAATACCCGTGAGGCAAATTTAGGTTGGCTTAGAGATCAAATCGGCGTTGTTATGCAGGAAAATTATCTGTTTAATTCAAGCGTTCGTGACAATATCGCAGTTAGCCGCCCAACTGCCACGATGGATGAAATTATTCGTGCGGCAAGACTTGCAGGCGCACATGATTTTATTTTGGAGCTTAAAGAAGGTTATGATACAAAAGTTGGCGAACGCGGCGACAGCTTGAGCGGCGGACAACGTCAAAGAGTTGCTATTGCGCGTGCACTTTTAGCTAATCCGCCAATTTTGATTTTTGACGAAGCAACTTCCGCGCTTGACTATGAATCCGAAAGAATTATTTTCAACAATATGGGGGCGATTGGTTCAAATCGTACAATGTTAATCATTGCCCACAGATTAAGCGCGGTGCGCCGTTGCGATAAAATTATTGTTATCGATAAAGGACACATTGTCGAACAAGGTACGCACGATGAATTAATGAAACTCGGCGGGCTGTATAAATATCTTCACGATCAACAGGAGAGTAGGGGATAGGAAACAGAAATTAGGAAACAGGAAACAGTTTCAAATTCCTGTCACCTGCTTTCCTGTATCCTGTTTCCTAAAATCGACCGAAGGGAGATTTTAAATTGAAATTTTGGAACTGGCTGGTACACGGCGAAGAACGTGAAAAAGAAACAGAATTTTTACCGGCGATTTTGGAAGTAACCGAAACGCCGCCCTCACCAACAGGGCGAATAGTTATGTGGTCAATTTTAGTTTTGCTTGTAGTGGCGTTGGCGTGGTCTTTTTTGGGACACATTAACGAAGTAGCAGTTGCGCCCGGCAAAGTTATACCTTCCGGACAAGCTAAAACCGTTCAAGTTAAAAATAAAGGCATAATTAAAGAAATTCGCGTTGAAGAAGGCGACAACGTCAACGAAGGCGATATTTTAATTTTGCTCGACCCGACAACTACAAGCGCAGATTATGACAGCTTGAAAAAACGCGCCGCCTATTACAAATTGGATATTCAACGCTTGACGGCTGAATTAACAAGCTCACCTTTTACGCCTGAAGAAGATGAAGACTTAGAGGCGCACGACTTAGCGGCAGAATTGGCACTTTATCAAAGTCGTACAAACGATTATAAAACTCAAAGACAATCGCGCCAAGATATTATTGAACAGAAAAAAGCGCGTTTGAATGCAACCCGTGCAACTTATGAAAGATACGCTGAAGGTTTAGCCATTGCTCAAGAAAAGGAACGCCGCCTTAATGAATTGATGGAAGCTAACGCAATTTCCGCGTTCCAACTTTTGGAGCAACAAAATCAGGTTATCGACTACGCTAAAAGTGCGCAGGCTCAACTTGATGAAATTTCCAGTATTCAAGCTGAAATTGCTGAAGCTGAACAAAATTTAGCAAACGTTGACGCCTCTTACAGAAAAGATATTATGACTTCGCTTGTTGAGGCAAAGAAAGAATATTACAGCGTTACAGAGGCAATTAAAAAAGCTGATGAAGATTCCCGTATGGCTACAATCGTCGCGCCAACTTCCGGCAGAGTTTACAATTTGTCTGTTCACACCGTCGGCGGAATTGTCACGGACGCACAACCTTTAATGCAAATTGTTCCTGAAGATGTTTCACTGCAATTTGAAGTTTACGCAGATAACAAAGACATTGGTTTTATAAAAGTTGGTCAAACGGCTGAAGTTAAAGTCGAAACTTTTAACTTCCAAAAATTTGGTATGGTTGACGCAGAAGTAGTTGAAGTCAGCGCGGACGCCGTCAACGAACCTACCAACCTTGAACGTCACAAAAGATTTAAATTGATTATGAATCCTATTGGCAAGCCGGTTATGGACGTTTTCGGCGAAGATGTACCGCTTGCCGTCGGTATGAACGTTAGCGCGGAAATTAAAATTAAAGAAAAGCGTATTATCGACTTTTTCTTAGACCCGTTCCGCCGCTACACTTCCGAAGCCTTGAGGGAGCGTTGATTTAATGGCTGACAACAAAGACGATAAAAATTTAGTTCCAAGTGGCGGACAGAATCCGCAACCTTCCGGCGATAATAAGCAAGCATTGGCAAAAATTGACGTGGCTAAAGTTCCCGCAAGTCAAGCTAATCAAACGGGCGTAAGTACGGACGTTAAACCGCAAGACGGCGGGCGCGTCAATGGAATTGATACGGGCTTAGCTTGCCTTATCGCCATTGCAAAATATTACAATATCCCCGCTGATTATCGCCAACTTGAACGCGCTTACGTTTTGGATGAAGGCAGCGTTGATTTTACAACGATTGTAAGAGCTGCGCGAGATTTAAAATTGAAGGCGCGTAGTTATACCGGCTTGACTGAAGCAGATTTAGACAGGCTTGTTTATCCTGCCATGATTCTGATGAAGTCCGGCAGAAAAATTGTTATAACGACAATTCGGGACAACGATATATACATTATGGACCCTGTTTTTTCACAGCAACCGGTAAGGGCTGAACGTTACAAACTTTTAATGGATTGGACGGGCGATGTAATTTTATTCACGCGCCGTTACGAACTTGAAAAGAAACATACAAAATTTGGTTTCAAATGGTTTTTGCCGGTAGTTTCAAAATACATGGCATTTTTGCGCAGTGTACTTTTTATGTCGTTAGTTTTGCAATTACTAGGCTTGGCGTCGCCGCTTTTCGTTCAAAATATTATCGATAAAGTTTTGGTACACCGTGCATCAGATGCATTGGATATTTTAGTTTTGGGTATGATTATCTGTACAATTTTCCAAAACTGGATGCTGGGACTGCGCGCCTACCTGTTTACAAATATTTGTTCAAAAATGGACGTGGCGTTAAGTTCAAGACTGTTTAAAAATATCACGGCGTTACCGTTAAGTTACTTTCAAAAATGGCAAGTTGGCGATGTTGTATCACGTTTGGGCGAATTACAAACGCTAAGAAGTTTTATAACCGGCTCCAGTTTGACAATTATTTTGGATATGATTTTTGCGGTAGTTTATTTCTGTGTAATGTTCCTGTATAGCAGTATGCTTAGTATCATTGTTTTGATTATGATACCGCTGTTTGTCATTCTGAATTTAATTGTAGCTCCAATTTTTAAGCGAATGATTAATGAAAGATTTTTAATTGCGTCAGAAAATCGCTCCTTTTTGATTGAGACAATTACAGGTATTAACACGGTTAAAGCTACAAGCGTTGAAAATAATTTTATTCGCCGCTATGAAGAAATGCTGGCGCGTTTGGTTAAATCGTCTTTCAACGTTATAAACCTTGCCAACGTTGCAAATTCGATTGGTACTTTTCTTTTCAGTATGTTCAACCTTACGATTTTATGGATTGGCGCGTATAACGTAATGGAGGGCGAAATTTCTGTTGGTGAGTTAATTGCTTTTCAGATGATTGCAGGACAGTTAATTGCTCCAATTATGCGCCTTATAAATCAGTGGCAATACTTCCAACAAATTCGCGTTTCAATGGAACGTTTGGGCGATATTATGGACGAAGAAACCGAGCCTGCTTTCAATCCTTCGCGTACAACTTTACCGAGTTTGCGCGGCGAAATTGCACTTGAGAAATTGGCGTTCAGTTACACTCCTGAAGGCGGCAAAGTTTTAGATAATATCAATGTGAGAATCCCTGCCGGTATGAAAGTTGGAATAGTTGGGCGTTCCGGCAGTGGTAAATCTACCTTAACAAAATTGATTCAGCGTTTATTTTTGCCGGAAACGGGAAGAATTTTAATTGATGGTGTAGACATCGCGCAGGTTGAGCCGGCGTGGTTGCGTCGTCAAATAGGCGTAGTTTTGCAGGATAGTAAACTTTTCAGTGGAACAATCGAAGAAAATATTAGAATTGCTTGTCCAAATGCAAGCCATGAAGACGTTGTGAAGGCAGCAAGAATGGCGGGTGCAACTGAATTTATTGACAACTTCCAAAACGGCTATGAAACTTTCGTAGGTGAGCGCGGCAGTTTGTTAAGCGGCGGACAACGTCAAAGAATAGCTATTGCACGTGCATTAATTTCAGACCCAAGAATTTTAATTTTTGACGAGGCAACGTCTGCGCTTGACTATGAATCTGAAAATATTATTATGCAGAATATTGAGCCAATCGCTGAAGGTCGTACAATGATAATGATAGCGCACAGACTTTCAACCGTTCGCAACTGTGATGCAATAATTGTTATTGAAAAAGGCAGGATTGTTGAGGCGGGATCCCATGATGAACTTTTAAAAAGAAATGGAATGTACGCCAAACTGTACAATTCACAAATGGGCTGATTGGATATTGAAAATTATTTGCTGCAATAAAATTTTCAGCAGACAATTATAAAATGTAAAATTGGACGCAATTAATTAACTGTTGGTAAAAATTAATTATTAATGGAACTTTTGGCGCGTCATTGATTTCAGATAGAGCTAGTTAGCTGAAGTTATGAAAAACTAGGGTAGATAGAAAACGCAGAAATTACAACAACCTTAAGAAATCCTGACGCGCCATTAAAAAGCGTTCTTTGCTAAAGAGCACGCCTTGCTACGCAAGCCGCGCATGGTACTTTTCTTTCGCGACTGAAAGAAAAGTACATATAAATTAAAAAAATTACAAAGAATTCTATAAAGGAGCGATTTTTAGTGAATATTTTTTTCTTGCATCCGAGTTTTCCGGCGCAATATTTGAATTTAGCACCGTACCTTGCGCAGAATCCGGAAAATACAGTTTATTTTTGTGCAAAGGACAATTCAATTAATTCGCAACTTAAAGGTGTAACGCTTGCACTTTACGGGAAGCCGACTGAAAAGGAAGATGAATATATTAAAAACGCGGGACCATTGCGCCCTGCAGCAGAAGCAGTTATTGAAGGGCAAGCGGTAATTCGTGCGTTGCAGTGGTTAGCTCGTGAAAGAAATGTAAAACCTGATGTAATAATTGCCCATACCGGTTGGGGTTCAACTTTGTACTGCAAAGATTTATATCCCAAAGTTCCTATCATTGGTTATTTTGAATGGTATTATTTGACAGATGACAGCGATTGTTATTGGTGGCCTGATGAAGTGCCGCAAATTGGAAATAGAATTTCAATTCGTACAAGAAACGCGCACCACTTGATGAATTTGGAACTTTGCGACGCGGGCGTTACTCCAACTCAATGGCAGTATAAACAAATGCCGGAAGTTTACAAGCCGAAAATTAATGTTATTCATGAAGGAATTGATACGCAATTTTGTTCGCCCGATCCCAGCGGCAAACGTCCCGGTTTAATTTTGGAAGATATTCAATTAAATCTGCCGGAAGGTACAGAAATTATTACCTACGTTGCACGCGGCTTTGAAATGTATCGCGGTTTTCCGTACTTTATGGATGCTATAAGATTGATTTTACAACGCCGCCCAAAAGCTCATGTGATAATTGTCGGCAAGGACAGAGTTTGTTACGGCGCACAACTCAAAGATACAAGTTACCTCAAAGAGGAAGAAAAGAAAGGCGGCTACGATACAAACCGCGTGCATTTTGTAGGCTTGAGAAATCGCGGCGACTTTAGAAAAATTTTGCGTGCGTCCAGTTGCCACATTTATTTGACTCGTCCGTTTGTTTTAAGTTGGTCGTGCTTAGAGGCTATGAGTTTTGCTTGTCCGATGGTCTGTTCAAAAACTCCGCCGGTACAAGAAGTTATGGAAGATGGCGTTAATGGTTTATTAGCTGAATTCAGATCGCCGTACCATATCGCAAGAAAAGTTGAAGAACTTTTGGACGATCCTGAACGCGCAAGAAAACTTGGAATGGCGGCACGTGAAACAATTCTTGAACGCTTTGAGCTTTTAAAATGTATGCGCAAGCAGGAAGATTTAATGTATAGCGTTGTGAGGTAACATTATGAAAAAAATTTTCGCTTTAACGCTGTTAATGTTGGCGTTATTCGTTTCAGCTTGCGGCGCGGAAAGAAGTCAACCGAGTGCAGATATAAATACCCTTTGCCGCGCTTATTTGCACGGCGACGAAGCCCCTTTATCTAAAATTGGCTTCACAAAAGAAAGTTACAAAAATGAAGTCGTCGGCGAATTTGCAAAAGCGTTAGTTTCATCAAGCGGAATACAATTTTCTGACGAACAAATTTCAAAACTTAGTGCCGCAATGTTTGGAATTTTTCAGCGTTCAACTTTTGAAACTGAAACTGTTTCAGAAAACGGCGACGAAGCAACCGTAAAAATTACAATGGGCGTTTTTAATAAAGGTTTTAGCGAAGAAAATATTAATACAAAAATGCCCGCCGATGTAACTAACCTTTCTGAAGACGAAATAAAAGACGCCTTTATAAATGCAATGGTTGAAATAATGAACGAAATGCAAATTGTTAAAAACGAAGATATATTTATTGAATGTGAGTACAACACGGAAGGCAAAATGTGGTTGCCCAAAGACCTTTCAGGTTTCGGAATGATTGTCGTTAAAACAATGCTTGATATGGATTAAACAATTTTTTGGAGGTAGCGTCATGACTTTTGAAAATTTTATTCCGCCGCGTTGCAAAAGTGTTCTGGAAATAACCGGCGAAATTTCCACAGATTCTGAATCTACGAAAGAAAAGTTTCTGGAGATTCAGCCAAATTGTAATTATATGGTTGCAAAAGATTTTTCAACGTCCGACCAAAAGTTTGACGCTATACTTTTTCAAAGTGCGGCGATTGACAACTTGAAAAATTCCGCACTCGTCGAACTTATCAAAAATACAGCCCAAAGTTTAAATCCACGCGGCAGATTAATTTTTACTTTAGATAACATTGGATACTTTGAAAACGTCCGCGCAATTTTGCAAGGGCAGCCGTTGAAATTTAAAATTACTTTGTCAAAGTTGGAATTGGAGCAGGCAATTTCAGACGCGGGTTTAACTACGTTTAATCCAATGAACGCGGCGCGGCGTCGTAAAATTGAACCTGAACTTGTTGAGGCGGCAAAAATTGATATTTCCGTTTTCAAATATATAATTTCCGCCACGCCGGAGGAATTGACAACGCAAACTACAATTCAAATTTCAATAGGTGAAAAAATAGTTTGCGGCTTGAAAAGAGTTTTTGAACCGTTAAACGCCATTGGTACCGAGCCAAATACGAAAATTTTTTTCCATGAAAGCAGACGTACTTACAACGTTTTGAAGGAAGAAGAATTTGGACGCCGGATTTTTATCAATCAGCGAATTTCTTTTGCAACTTTCGCCGAAGGTAGAATTTTCTTTGAGAAGCTGAAAAGAGCCGGTTACCTTTACCTTGATGAAATTGACGACAACCCGATTATTTGGGGCGATGACTACCAAAAAACCGGAATGGTAAATTTTATTGGCGTTCATGCAGTGCAAACTTCAACCGAATATTTGGCGGACGTGCTCAAACAATACAATCCCAATGTAAAAGTTTTTGATAACCACTTGAAAAGTATTGCACCTTTACGCGATTTTAAAAAGCAAAAAAAATCTCCTGTAAGAATATTTTTCGGCGCGGTTAATCGTGACGAAGAATTTAAAGAAATATTGCCGATTTTAAATCAATTTGCCCAAAAGTACGGCGATAAAATTCAATTTAAAATTATTTCACGTACTGAAAATTTCAAAGCGTTAAAATCTAAAAATAAAATTCTTGTCGGCAATCCTAAACAATATGACGGGCAGTTTGTAGACTATGAAATATATTTGCAGACCCTGCGCGAAAGTGATATTGCACTTTTGCCACTGATTGACAGCGAATTTAACCGCTCCAAGTCAGATTTAAAATTTATTGAATGTGGAGCTTGCGGCGCGGCAGTTTTAGCGTCGTCTGTCGTTTATCCAAAGACTGTAAAAGACGGCGTAAACGGTTTAATCTTCCACGATAACAAAGAATTTGCGCAAAAATTGCAACTGTTGATTGAAAAGCGCGAAAAGCGTTACGACCTTGCAACGGCGGCTTATGAGTACGTTAAAAATAATCGTCTGTTGAGTCAGCATTATGAAGAGCGGCTTGATTGGTACAATGAACTTTTTGAACGTTTGGACGAACTCAACGTTGCAACTCAAGCGCGTATTGATAAACTTGCACCACAATTTAAAGACGAATTGCCGCCGCAAACTCAAAATGTTGAAGGAAAAGTAGGACAAAATGCAGAAATAATTATTCCTGATACATGGTAAAATTTTGCTCCGCAGAAAGGATGTGGCGTAAATGTTGGGAATTCAACTGGTTTCAGCTTCGCTGGTTTTCTACTCTCTTTTTGCTTGCGTAATATTTGGAATTGCAATAATTGTATATGTGAGCGGTAGAAGTCCGGCAAAAAATACTACGGTACTTGATGATTTGGTTTTGGGGGAACGTCAAAAAAATATCGACGGCTATACCGGCACGATTGATAAACGAAAATATTTAGGCGCGATCGCAGTTTGTATTACAGATTTGCGCCCCGCCGGTACAGTTAAAATCGAAAATACACCGCTGGACGTTGTAACCGAAGGAAATTTTCTCAAAAAAGGTAGTAAAGTTAAAATCATCAATGTTGACGGCTCCAGAATTTTGGTGCGTCAAATTTAGGTTTTAGGTGTTAGGTTCTAGGCTTTAAAAAAGTTTTACATCCCTAACACCTAATTTCTAAAACCTAAAACCTGAAGAGAAGGGAGATTTTAAAATGGAAATGCTACTTGGCACAGGCTTTATATTTATTTTGGCGATAGTTTTTCTTGGAATTTTTTTGCACTTTGTACCAATCGGACTTTGGATTTCAGCGTTGGCGGCTGATGTTCACGTAGGAATTTTTACACTTATTGGAATGAGGATGCGCCGCGTACCGCCTTCAAAAATTGTAATGCCGCTTATCAAGGCAAATAAAGCCGGTCTCGAAGTAAATGTAAATCAGCTTGAGGCGCACTATTTGGCGGGCGGCAACGTCGATAAAGTTGTTGACGCTTTAATAGCGGCTCAACGCGCTCAAATAGTTTTACCCTTTGAACGTAGCGCGGCGATTGATTTGGCGGGTCGTGACGTTTTAGAGGCGGTTCAAATGAGCGTCAATCCAAAAGTTATTGAAACGCCGCTTGTTGGAGCTATTGCCAAAAACGGTATCGAAGTAAAAGTTAAAGCGCGTGTTACAGTACGTGCGAACATTGACAGACTTGTAGGCGGCGCGGGCGAACCAACAATTATTGCGCGTGTCGGCGAAGGAATTGTTTCGACTATCGGCAGTTCTGCAAGTCATACCAACGTTATTGAAAGTCCTGAAGAAATTTCAAATACAGTTTTGAGCAAAGGTTTAGACGCGGGTACAGCGTTTGAAATTTTGTCGATTGATATTGCTGATGTTGACGTTGGCAGAAATATCGGCGCACAACTTCAAACAGATCAAGCAGAGGCAGATAAACGAATTGCACAGGCGAAGGCAGAGGAACGCCGCGCAATGGCTATAGCCCGTGAACAAGAAATGAAGGCTTATACTCAAGAAATGGAAGCAAAAGTTGTTGAGGCTCAAGCTGAAGTTCCTCACGCAATGGCAGAGGCTTTTCTTAATGGCAAACTCGGCGTCATGGATTATTACAATATGATGAATGTACAAGCTGATACAGAAATGCGAAAAGCTATCAGTAATTCCGGCGTTAAAAAATCTGCAAGCGGTAAATAAAAATGGATATTTCATTTATAATAGTGCTGTGGGTGATAATTACCATTGCACAGGCGATTAATGACAGAAAAAAAGCTCCACCGCCGCCACAAATTCCGCCTCAAGATTTAGATTTTGAAATTCCAACTATCAGACAACCTGACGAAGTTGAAGAACTTGACATTGAAGAAATTTACCAACGGCGTAAACAATCTGAAAATGTTTCTGCAGCAAAAGTTAAATCTGAAGTTGAAACCGCCGAAGAAAATAAAGTCGAAATTGATTTAACACCTGCCGCAATTATGAACTCAATTATAATGAATGAAATTTTAGATAAACCAAAAGCTTTAAGAAGGAAAAAATTTTAGGGACAACGCCCTTTGGCGCGTCCCAATTTTTTTGTAGAGAGGAATTTTTATTTTGGAAAATGCAATTACCGAAAAACCGGCTTACGAATTTGATGGAATTTCTATCGGCTATTCATTTTATCCGGCGTTGGGCGATTCTATCATTGCCAAAAAAGTTTTTGAAGCGATTGCTCAAGTGGAGCCAAACTGCAGGATAGATATTCTTTGCCGTGACGATAAAAGTCGCGTATATGCAAAGGCTTTTTACAGCGGACACAAAAATTTGAATCAAATTTTAAATGCAAGTAACGTCAATTTAAAAAATTATGATTTAGTTTTAAATTTTTCATGGGATATTTTTTTGAATAGCGTTTCGGAGCGTTTGCAAAGATTAAGTCCTGCACTTTTTCAAAGTATTGTAAAAATTGATATGTACAATAAAAAATATATTTACAACAGAGACGCTGCCTCAAGATTTTTATTTAATATGGCACGATCAAGGATACTTAAAACAAATTGTTACACTATTCTTGCTTGTGATGGCGCACTTCCAATTTACGATAATAAAGTTGAAATTAAATTGTCGCCGGAATGGAAAGGCGAATTTGAAAAGCTCGGATTGAAAAAATATATAACCATTGGATCAAATGATATTAATCATACTCGTCATCTTGTGAAACAATGGCCAACAAGATATTATGTCGAATTTATTTCTCTGCTGAAATCAAAAATGCCTGATATAACTGTTGTACAGACCGGCGGCAATGGCGTAATAGAAATTGAAAACGCTGACAAAAAATTATTGGGTACAGATTTAGAATTAACTAAATATATTTTGAAAAATAGTCTGTTGCACATTGACTGTGAAGGCGGACCTGTACATTTAGCGTCGCAACTCGGCACAAAATGCATTGCGTTTTTCGGGGCTACTGACGTTCAATATTACGGATTCAGCCAAAATATTAATTTAGTTTCTGAAATTTGCAACCCGTGCTATTTTGTTTGGGAAAGCAATGACAAATGTTTACTTGGCGGCAAAGAGCCGTTGTGTATGCTGTCAATAACTCCTCAACAAGTTTTTGATGTGGCGTACAGATATTTGAAAAGTCTTGAATAATTATTTGGAGGAAATTTCTTGATTAAAATTTACAATTTGAAAAAATCTTTCGGAGATTTACACGTTTTGAAAGGAATTAATTTGCACATTACCGAAGGCGAAGTTGTTGTAATAATTGGACCCAGTGGCAGTGGAAAATCTACGCTTTTACGCTGTATAAATTTTTTGGAAGTACCGACTGAAGGCACGGTTACGGTTGATAATATCCCAATGGACAGCGAAGAAAATATTAACCGCGTCCGTGAGGAAGTTGGAATGGTTTTTCAGCGGTTTAATCTTTTCCCGCATATGACGGTTTTGGATAATATCACGCTTGCGCCAATGAAAGTCAGAAAAATTGAACGCGCTCGCGCAGAAATGACGGCGCAGGAGCTTTTAGACAGAGTTGGACTTGGCAATAAATCAGAGGCGTATCCTAACCAACTTAGCGGCGGACAACAACAGCGCGTAGCAATAGCGCGGGCGTTGGCAATGCAGCCAAAAGTTATGCTTTTCGATGAACCGACAAGCGCACTTGATCCTGAAATGGTCGGCGAAGTTTTAGACGTTATGAAAAAATTAGCTGAACGCGGTATGACAATGGTTGTTGTTACGCACGAAATGGGATTTGCGCGGGAAGTTGGAACGCGGCTTTTATTTGTTGACGGAGGCTATATTGTCGAAGAAGGCAAACCCCGTGAAGTTTTTGAAAATCCAAAAGAAGAACGTACAAAATTATTTTTGTCGAAAATTTTATAAAAAAAATTAGCCGTCTAAGTGACGGCTTTTATTTTTTTGTACAAGAAAATATTTTAGAAAGATTTTTGAACCTTCGCAAGAGCTTTAATACCGCGTTGGTTGCCGACCCAGCCCGTTGCATTTATATCTACCAGCCAAGGAACATTTTTCAGCGGTCTTACTTGCCAACCCAATTCAATCATACCGCTT